>Ga0265797_10000794_pt1 | contig 57487 bp, 36 predicted proteins | sample P2T30metagenome_FD_192433 | JGI IMG/M metagenome (GOLD analysis project Ga0265797, IMG submission 192433) | Plant litter microbial communities from East Loma Ridge, Irvine, California - P2 T30 | ecosystem: Environmental > Terrestrial > Plant litter > Unclassified | place: USA: California...
TTGGGCTTCGCAGGAGCTTTGCAGACTGTTACTTACGGTTTTCATACGCCAGCCGATGAAGATATTCAGCACGGCAAGACTGCACTGTCGGTCGTCCAGACATGAACCGATGATGCCTGTCTATTGCACGTCTTTCTTGTACGATACTCATAATAAACATACAAGGCACGTATACTCGCTTCGCTGTGGCGTGACTGTTGCTCTATTCATACTGTTCGCATCTACGTCTACCACTCGTCACTGAACGAAGCAAAAACTCCTAGTCTCATGCAAGAGGTATCAAAACATCCCTTCCTCGCTATCTCCTAAAACACCTACTCCCCAATTTCTTGCTTCTATATGCAGGGTGACTATATTACGCGTTCCTTGACCAGATCAGAGCGGAGATGTGACCGTCCACTGACCCGTCTCAGCGAGTGAGAGGGAGAAGAAGAGGAAGAAGAGGAAGAAGACACCTAGTCCTTCTTCGCCCGGCCGTTTTGCTGTTCGACAAGCTCCAACTTCTCGTTGCCCTTTTGGATGAAGAACTTGCGCTCGAGGAATTTGAGACCTTCGTCGATGATGCTGGTTTCATGTTAGCCTTGCTCTTTCGTTGATTCTAACAGACTGTGAGGATGACTTACATGATAGGCGCACTGATGGCCATGACCGCCTTCCACTCGTTGCCGTCTAGCGGGATGACACTGAAGAGTCCCTGCAAGAACGGAATGTAGAGGAGAGCAAAGTGCAAGGCCATGCTCAAACAGATGGCATAGACGAGCATCATATTTTCCCAGAGCGGCAGTGTCAGCAGACTCTCTGAGCTGCTCAAAGCGTTCATGGCATTGAGCATCTCGATTACGACCAGGATGCTCAAGCTGACGGTTGACGCAGCCTGGGCAGACGAGTTGCTAAACATTTCGCAGCCGATCTCAGGGAACTGGGTAGAGCAGCGGTGGAAGTGGCGGAGCTGGTAGAACGAGATTTGAGGACCGTCGCTATTGAACATGAACCACCACGCATAGCCACCGACAGTTGCGGCACCGACATAGGTACCAATAACCATGTAACGGAAGAACAACCAGCCGCTGATGAGAGGCTCGTCGCGCTTACGGGGCTGGCGCTTCATCACATCGTGGTCCGGAGGGTTGAAGGAGAGAGCGGTGGCGGGGAGACCGTCGGTAACGAGATTGACCCAGAGGAGTTGGACAGGAATCAAAGCTTCAGGCATACCCATAGCGGCAGTCAGGAAGATCGACACGACTTCTCCAATGTTGGACGAAATGAGGTAGCGAATGAACTGCTGAGTGTTGTTGTAGATAGAGCGGCCTTCTTCGACGGCGCCTTCGATGGTAGCGAAATTGTCATCTACAAGGACCATATCAGCGGCGAGCTTGGCTACGTCGGTTCCGGAGCCCATGGCAACACCAATGTCAGCTTTCTTGAGTGCGGGAGCATCGTTCACACCGTCACCAGTCATAGCGACCACCTCACCGGCTTGCTGAAGGAGGTCGACGAGTTTGGACTTGTGCGTTGGCTCAGTGCGGGAGAAGAGGCTTGCGTGCTTAGCGGCTTCCATCTTTTCAGATTCGGAGAGATCATCGAATTGGCGACCAGTAAAAGACTTGCCAGTAAGATCCTCGTTGGGTCCGAAGACGCCAATCTGACGGCAGATGGACTCGGCAGTGTTTTGGTTGTCCCCAGTGATGACCACGACGCGGATACCAGCAGAGCGGCACTTGGCGATGGAGGCGCGGACTTCAGGACGAGGAGGATCCAACATGCCGACGAGACCGATGAGAGTCATCTTCTGCTCTAGCTGAGTGTACTCCTTGGTGGTCTTCGCCTTCGCCAGAAGCGGGTTCGATTCAACGTCTTCAACAGACGCCACAGCAATGACACGCAGACCGCGATTGCCGTACTCGACGATCTCCTTGTTGATAAGACTGGCCAGTTGCTTGCTCATTGGTATCTTCTTGCCGTTCTTGCCAACGACGACATTGGTGCAACGATCAAGAATTGACTCGGGGGCGCCCTTTACGAGGAGCTTCTGCGAGTTGCCCTTCTTTACAAGGACAGACATGCTCTTACGGTCGCGGGAGAATTCGTAGGTTGCTAGGCGGGAATACTGGCTCTCGTAGTGCTTGGTGGCGAAATCGAGGCGTCCTTCAGGCGAGGTGCTGGCGCGCGTGGCATTGTGGGCAATGTCGGGAGTGCCAACCTTTTCTACTAGGACACGAAGGGCACCCTCAGTAGGCTCACCGACGAGGTTATACGTGCCATTCTTGGAGTCGTAGGCAAGGGCGGCATCGTTGCAAAGCGCCGTGACTTCACAGATCTGGCGGACAGTGTCGGATTGCGCCGCGAGGTTCTCGAGAGGATTGCCACGAAGTGAGATCTGGCCCTCGGGCGCAAAGCTAGTACCTTGGACGTCAAACTCTTCAAGGCCGCTGCCTTGTTCGTTGAGGAAGACCATCTTGTTGACGCTCATCTGGTTGGTGGTGAGGGTACCAGTCTTGTCGGAGCAGATGACGCTGCAGCTGCCGAGAGTCTCGACAGAAGGCAAGCTCCGCACGACGGCGTTCCTTGCAGCCATCTTGCGCGTGCCCAGGGCCAAGCAGGTTGTGATGACGACGGCCAGACCCTCGGGGATGGCGGCGACACCGAGCGAGACGGCAATCTTGAGGTAGTAAATGGCGCCCTTGGTGAAGCTGCCATGCGAGGGGTCGTTGAAGTTGCGGATGTTGATGAGCCAGACGAGGATGCAGATGGCCGTGATGACCTTTGCGAGCTGGTCGCCGAAGTCGTTGAGCTTCTCCTTGAGGGGTGTGGGCTGCGAGATCTGTGCCGTGATGCTCTCATGGATGTCTCCAATTGCGGTGTTGGCGCCTGTCAGGACGACCAGCGCAGTCGCATGGCCCGTGACGACCGTGGTACCCGAGAAGAGCATGTTGACTTGGTCCTGCTTGACGGCGTTCTCATCTTTGACGGCCCGGGTGTCCTTGGACACGCTCTCGCTCTCTCCGGTCAAAATGGACTGGTCGATGTTGAAGCTGTTGCTCTGGATAGACAAGATCCTGCAGTCGGCGGGTATCCTGTCGCCGATTGTAACGGAGATGACATCTCCAGGGACCAGCTCGTCGGCCTTGACGCGTTTGACGTGGCCATCGCGCACGACCTTGGCTTCGTTGGCGGAGTATTCTTGCAGAGCCGCAATGGCCTTTTCGGCGCTGGTTTCCTGCGATACTCCGACGACGGCGTTGAGGACGAGGATGGTGAGAATCTATGGGGCCTGTCAGCGCAGTGCAGGCAGAGTCTGGTCTAGTACGTACGACTGCCGGGTCGACGAAAGCCGTCCAGCCTTCGTCCTCTTCAAAGAGGGCAAGTACGAACGACACTGCTGCCGAGCCTAGCAAGATGATGACCAGCTGGTCCTTGAACTGCTCCAGGATGAGCTCCCAGATGGGTGTCGGCGGGTCTTCTGGCAGCGCTGTCCCGCGTGTTAGTGGTGGGCGGCCTCTGCGACGACGCTGACATACCGTTCTTGCCATGCTTCTCCCGTGCGCTCTGCACCTGCTGGGCGCTGAGGCCCTGTTGCTCCTCGACCTGGAACTGCCTCAGCGCCTCGGCAGGCGTCTTGGTGTACGCATTCTCCATGCCCACTGCTCTCGGTGCCGCGTCTGCGTCTCTCGGTGCTCTCGCTGTTGGATGGTCCGCGTGGCGCGGTGGTGGTGGTCGCAGAGATAGTTCGGCTCGCGAAGTGTGTGGTCTTTGCCTATGACGTTGAGATGCACTGGGACAACGTCCGCCTTAGTACTGGGAGCGGCAAGGGAGGGACCGTGTTTCCTGGCACAAGCAGCGTCACAGGAGAAGAGGATGGAAGGTTCTGCGATTGTCCACGGCAGCAACGGCTGTACTGGCGGCGCAACAGCTCTTGTCTCGACTTCGGCGCATCCCAAGAAATCTGTCCTCTAAAATCGACCCGCATGCGCCACAGCACTAGTCCCCTTGCAGCCTCTCCAGCCACCCTTCGCCCGCCAACACGTTTCGCGCACCTCGTTGCCATTCGCGCACCCGTCCGACTGCACCTCGAGCGGAATGTGGCTGGTGAGAGTCGCCGTTCGCAGCGACTCTGCAAGGCTTGGGGCGCGGCCAGATTCCGAGGCCAGGTGCCATGTTCGGCCATGCCCCGCGGCTCGAGCTCCCCACCTTGGACATCATGACTGCAGCTCACCGGGGCAAGACTGCCGTGCCTGCGGGTCAAGCTCGGCAATCCGGGTCTTAGCAGAGCTCACGTTGCCAGCACTGCAGTGTCACTCGCAAAGGAAGCAACGAGTCGAATCATATGGTAAACGTTTCGTTGTATAGTAGCCCGCGTATGCTACTGCAGCCCATGTTCCAGGTCGTCCCAACATGCACAATTCATCAAAGGGTATTATGGCCTACCAAAGGTATCCCGCTCGCTAAACGCCGCAAAAAGCCTTCAAAGGCCCGGTCAAATGCTATCGTCATCATCATGTACCCAGTCCGATCCAGTCATGCCCGCTCTCTAGCATCACCACCTGTATCGTGTACGACTATAATCTATGTATCGTGAATAAACCCAGGCAGCCATAGCGCCGTGGGAGAAGTAGAAAGTGCAAGCTCATTGGCTTGCGCAGTATGTCCGAATCAATCGGGCAATGTCTCGGGTGATGAAGGGCTTGGTGACAAAGCCCTTCATCCCGCTCTTGACTGCTTTGTCCAGAGCGGCATCCGTAATGTCGGCGCTGACGGCCAGGATGGTCGGCTTTCGCACGAGCTCGGGCATCTTCAGAATCACCTCGGTAGCTTGGAAGCCGTCCAGCAGCGGCATCCACAGGTCCATGAGGACGACATCAAATGCTTCAGAAGCCGGCGCGAGCGCATTGCGACGAACAGTTTCGACGGCGTCGTTACCGTTGAATGCCGTGGTAATGTTCTTGTAGCCCAGCCTGCCGAGCATGCTCACCAAAACGCGTCGGTTGATAGCGTTGTCATCCACGACCAGAATGTTGAGGGGCAGCTGTTCGCCGAGATCGGTTGGCACGACGTCCCGCTCCAGAGATAGAGCGCGAGTAGAGTGTTGTCGTGGGGGCGATGAAGTGCGGCGGGGAGTAGCAAGGCCAATGTCATCTGGCGATCTTGCAGAGGGGGCGGTGATGACAGGTGTGATTGGTGGCCGACGTTCCCGCTCGTGTCTGAATGCATCAGAACTCAGCGGAGGGGTGACTGGGCCCCGGCCAAGGTCCAGACGAGGTACCTCGGGATCGATAGACATGCGAGACTTGATGGACAGGGTGGGGGACCCAAATGGTGTTGCAGGGCGACTGCATATTTCGCCTGGGGTAAGCGGGACTCGCATCTCAAATTCTGATCCTCTTCCGGGTCCCGACACATGCGAACGCAGGCAGAAGAGATCGCCACCGAGCTTCCTCGCAATACCCTTCGCGACCATGAGACCAAGGCCCAGCCCCTCACTCTGCCGTGTCATGGAGTCGTCTTCTCTTGAAAACGGCTTGAACAGGTTAGGCAGAAACGCCGCTGGGATGCCGGAGCCCGTGTCCTTGATGTTGATGACAATGTAGCGACCTTTTGCGCTGAGTGTCGCTTGGAGTGTGATGGATCCGTCCTGTGTAAACTTGATAGCGTTGAGAGCAAGGCAAGAGACCATCTTAGCAAGGTCCCGTTCGTCAATGACGATTGTCTCTGGCACATCGGCGGAAACAGTCCACTCGATCCATTTGGTGTGTGCCTCTCCATTCGAGCTACGCGTCCGAACTTCAATGCGCTCTCCCGTATCCGTGGCCTCGGCGATGGCGGAATCCGGTCGTCCTCCTACTTTGAGCGCATCGTTGATAACGTACTGAAGGACTTCTCGCAGGTTGGTGTGTCGCAGTCCAGGGACCTTGGAGTGTTCGGATGCGAAGATTGGCGAGGTGGTGGAGTCACACTTGCCCAACGATGTTCCATGTGAGCAGGTGTGGTCTAGTCGGTCCAGTTCCAGAGCGCTTGCGTCTGGAGGACAGGACTTGGTGCCGCGCATGGGAGGCTCCTCTGAAAAGGTGTCTCGAACTCGTTGGCGGGCACTCTTGACCACGCGTGTCTTGTTAGCATGGTCTGCCCAGGAAACTTCGTGTCGTCTTCTTTTGATGCCGCGTAGCGGAGCGCGCATGTCGTTGCCGGTAATCATCAGATCCGGCCGCATCTCGCGCCAGAAGGTGTTCCACTGGTCGGGCGTCTTGTCTAGTGGCGAAAGTGGGGTCTCTGGTACGCCCATGTTCATGTCATAGGCGTGGACAACATTGTCGGCTGCTTCGACTGCGCGTCTTGAGCTGTCTGATACGTAGTTAGCATGGCTCGGTTCAAGACTCGATGCTGGATTGGTGTTTCCCAGGAGGATTAAGCAATGGTTTTGCAGGATTGTTACACACCTTGGACCGCCTCAATGTTCTCCCTGAGTGTGTCGAGTATCTCACGGGTCCGCGATTCAAGTTGCAGGGATTCTGATGCTTCTTTTACGTTTGCCATCATGACGTCTAGCATACCAACGACACCCTGCATCGGCGTCCTCAACTCATGGGATAGACTCCGGGCGTAAGGCTTCAATGACTGGGCAACTGAGACGGCTCTGTGGGGCACGATCCTGGGTATCTGAGCTCGGATTGGTTCAGCAGCCTCTGCAAAATCATTGCCTTCCAAGACGCGCTCTAGGATCATGTCTTCCAGGCTATGGAACAGCATCTCAAGAAATCCCCAGCTCAACACGCGCCGAGCAGCCCCCTCTTTACCCCACATGACACCAAAGTGGGCGAAGCACTTTCCTTCCGCAAACAAGGGGATTCCAAGGTAGGCCTCGCCCGGGATGATGAGGTCGTTTGGATTGTCGAGAATAAAGTCGTTTAGTCTTTCGGGGATGATGAAGACTTTGTCGTGCTTCATGTAGGCACACGGACACTGGTAGGCATGGTACTTGAAGTTTCTCAGGTGGCCGGGTCCGTTGCCATGGTCGTCGTTGATGTAGAAAGCCTCGCCCATGAGGCAGGCTCCAGGCTCGCCGATGGGTGGCAGTTCGACGGCAACATTCTTGTCGTCGACGAGGATGCGCTTGGAGACGAAAGCGTACTGGGCGTCGGCAATCTTGGCCAGGCCTTGGGTGAGCTGGATCCAGAAGCTGTCGGTATCAGCCTTGCGGAGGGCATCCTTGAGTTTGACGAGCTGCTCGGCGGCGTTGCTCTCTGCCGGCACGTAGAGCTGGGACAGTCCCTCTCTGAAGCCGTTCTCGCCTTGCTGTACGACCATGCCAGGCATGGGGCGGGAGAAGCAGAGCGACTGACGCTCGATTATATCAGGTGGGATGGTAGTAGGTCCCTCCATCGTTCAGACTTCCATGCGGGCAGTCGGCACGGGGGTCCAGGATGGGCACAGGGGTCTGGGTCAGACGAGGTGGGCAGCTGGAGGGAGGATATGCAGAGGCGACCAAGGCAGGCGGAAACACATGCAGAAGCGGATTAGTAACGTGGGTGGGAAGGGCGAGGAAGGCGTGATGTGCGGGACTGAGAGAAGGAATGCGAGGAATGGCAGGCACGGCGGGCAGTCAGCGATATGGTTGGTCTTTTGCTAGAGTCGCACACAAGAGGGCTGGTGGACGATCTAGAACCTGTCCCGGAGCCGTGGCTTTGCGCGTCCTTGCACCTCGCGCCTGGCACCTTGCACCCTCACCCTCCAGGCCCGCCGCTCGTTTTGGTGGTGACTCTGCTGGCTGCCTGGCGCGCTTCAAGAGGACAGCGGGCCCCGACCGCTGCTGCTGTCTCGCCGTGAGGCTCGCCGTGCTGCGAGCTGGCCCCATGCTCCCCAAGACGGTCCCGCCGCCTTTCGCCTTGGACGCTGGGGCAGAGTTTGAGCGTCGAGGGACCCTGGCGGCTTTGGTCAGCACGCTCGGTGGGCCGCGCCTGCTGGAACAGTCTAGACGCGCTCGGCTGCCGGTCGCTCCTGCACGATTCCCAGCGCTACCCCAGTAGCCCCTTCCGCTTCGGCCCCTATGAAAACCTCGCCCGCACAGTCGCCGCCGACGCTCACGCCTGGCCCTACGCCATGACGATTACAGTCGCCCGCCCCAACATGCACATTACCCTTTCGCCGTCGTCTTTTCTTTTTGCCCATCCGCAAGTCCATGGCCAGCATGCTTTATTGTGGCGCCCCGAAGCTGCCTGTCTGCTGCTCAACAGTTGCCACGCCGCGGCGCCCACCCACGTCGGCGCCCTCCAGCCTTGGTCCAGCCTGACGTCAGCGGCTCCCGCTCCCACGCAGCGCACCGCGCCCGTTTGCTGCCCTCGCATTCCCCATGAAGCCGCACTGCCGTCGTGCAGCACAGTGTTTGCAGATGGACAGCGCCGCACCGGGCTTAGCGCCGCCGCTTAATGGCGCCAGATCGACGATCGGCCGAAACGGAAGCTAGCGCCCTTTGTTCTGCTGCCCAGCTGTCTGCTCGTGCTCGCGTCGTCCATCTCTGCCCTTACGCAGCTCCGACACCCGCCCACCAGTCGCCTGGCCCGACATTGCCCTCTTTTTCGACACCGTTGCTGCGGCCTCTGCTTCACTCTGTGACGCCGCCCCTCTGCATGTCGCCCAGACTCTCGGCCCTCGAGCAAACAGTAACGTGTCATCTCTCAAGCCCAGGCCTCAGGCTGCATGCTCGGCCTTTTGCTACCCTTATTCCCTGCGCTAGGGACAAACCATCTTTGTCTGACGAATCAGCCGCTGCCCTTCCGCTGTCCGTATTCACTTCACAGCTTCCGTCTGCTGGCTCGACTTCCGCCAACGTCCAAAGGCCCTCGAGAGGCCTGAGGTCAGAGTAACGTTACATGGTGTCTGCTTCACGTCGTGACTTCTCCAGACCCGTGGGTGGGCTCCTGTTTGGGAACCCGTCGCACCAAGCATGCATCAACTAATCAGAACATGATCGACACGACATCGTGAACGGCGTCCTCCCATGCGAGTAATGATGTGCACCGTGTGCTGATCAGCTTCTCTAGCTGGGGCTCAGGCCATGTCAGCATTCATGCCCTTCTTTCTTTTATCTTCCCTTTTGGCCTCACCTACACCACCATTACCCGTGAACACTCGTCGCTACCAAGCTGCCATCCAACGAGTGCTGTGGACATGTGCGACGCCTGGCATGCGGCTATCCAATCTTCCGGCGCTAGCTGCACCGGACCACTCCAGGGCTGCAGAAGGAGCAGCCACAAACCATGAAAGCTGCCAGTACCCGCTACATCACGTTGCTAGGACTTTTCCAGTAAACGTCGGCGTCTTGGTTCTCACCGCAACTGCGATAGTGGAGAGGCATTCTTCAAGCGACGGCCGGCCGGCGGTAGCATCTAGATCGTGAGGCGAACATCGTCGAAATTTTACGACGACTCCTCAAGATCTTGCTGCACCCACGACCCACTCACCGGGTCGAGATAATGCGCTTGCCAATCACACCTCTAAGCAGACGTCTTGACACCACTGATTGAGCGACGCTATCATCTATTGGTTCATCACAGCTGGCGAGGTCAAGAGCATATGAACCATGGTACGCATCTGACATGCCGCGCTAGAAGCTCTACCCGCGGAGCCGTCGAGCTGTCCAGACCATTGGCCAGCCCAAGGTCTGCCTACTCCAAGCCTTTGCTGCACATTTGTTTCTATATTGCTCCAGATGTTCAGCAGAGGCGTTCACAACACACCTTGTACCAACGAAGACTCTCGATCTCTCGGGAATCTACTCCGCGATGATGACGGCATGGACATCCATGTTTGCTGTCTATACATTGCGCCCATCTCTAGAATCCTTGGCAACGGTCTGGGCCTACCCATATCGGGTACCTGGTCTGCCTCGTCGATATCAAAAGCCGCACGACCGTGCTCCTTAGGAAGCTTGCATCGACAGCTGACATGTAGACAGCATTACGGGCTTAACGCGCGCGCTCTCAAAACAATCAAATGTTTTTACTCTGAATTACGCCGCATCAGCCTGCAACATGGTGAAACGGCTCCGGCCCGCTCCAGAACAAGATGCTTCTTGCTACGCCGCCGCTCAGGACATAAAGCAAGCACGGCGAGCTGAGGGCGGCGGTGCGTCTCATTCGGCCAACTAATGTCAGACGGCAACGATGACAAGCCTAGGCTTTGACAGACCCTGAGTAGCTCCTGCATATCCCTTGCGCTTCTTACGTTGCACCGCGTCTCAGGCTCCGAACATGGCTATTGTGAAGCTCACAGAGAGCCCAGAACAGATCTATCTTATGGCGTGCGCTGTAGTGTCTGCTCGGGGTATCGATGGCTTGTACAGCCCGGGCCGCCAACGTGCCGAGTTCCGGACCGTCTCTAGGCCAGGGCATGAGGTCGTTCGCCGCTCGATTCACACCTACCAATACCGAGATTTGGCCGAATACCTGCTCAATTGACTTTGTGAGAGGGTACGCAGAGCATCGCGAAGCCGGCGTGTTGCAAGCTTGATCATCGGCATGCTCAACGAGTTTCCATCTATCAGCTAGGACTGTACAAACCTTCAGTGCACATGTGTGATGGCGGGATGCCGGAAGAAGCGCAGTCTGATCAACAGGCAGACAGTCAGCTCCAGTGACATCGTCCTTGTACCATTCGATTTCACGCCGTTCGTAGCAAACGCACACCAACACTACGATGAGTACCAAGGTACTTTGCCACCCGTCTATCAGCTGGCAGTCCATACTATATGGTGTCCTCGATGGTAGTTTCCAACTGCCTAGATATGAGCATCGCGGTACTTGAGTGGTCGTGTACCATTGATGCATGGGACAGGGTCATACATGTACACCATTTCAATGTACCTACAGTTCGGCACCTTGTTCAAAGATGTGATATCACACCATCACGGCCTAATCAATAGCCTGAGTATGCGCTCTTTTCGAGCACTGTACCCCTCACATACCACTAGTTCAGACTCATGAGCAGCTGAAGGACTCTTCAAAAGCATCCGGCCCACGCATCAGTTTATACGATGTCTCCACTCTCAAATCAACAAGTCAAGATCATGTCTCTCCCAATGCCATCTCATCAACTCTCGGCCAATCTGCTCCTTCTCCTCCTATTACCACTCAACACCGCTTCCGCAGTCCTGCAATCCGCCTGCACCATACCAACGATAACAACAACAGTCGCGATGGACACATCTACATTCGTTGCTCCAACCGACGCGACCGCCACGTCTCCGGCACCAGCGTCCACAACAGCGCTATGGCAGATTGACCCCATGTGCCTGCCCGGCGTGGCTCAATGTCACCATTTCGGTGATCGATTCCGGTACTGCAATGCCACAGGCTTCTGGGTCCCGAATTATTGTGGTGGGGATTGGATTTGCTGTGCGTATAGTGCGAGAAACGGGGCTGGGCCTATGTGTGAGAGTAGGGAGCAGTGTGAGGTAGTTGGTGGGCCGGGGATGGCCCTGGGCCTGTGGGAATAGAACGGTATATCGAGGTAGATGCTGGAACTGGGATGGGGACAACACATATGTGGGTGATGGAAGTAAGACGGCAATGCGTATGAGCAGTAACAGACGGCCTGGGCGGTAGTAAATCGACTAATTGTACTTCCTCAGTCTTACTCTTCACCTCAGTCGTCGTGCAACGAGCTCACTGAACGTTACTCGGTCATAACACATCATTGGCCGTCTGTTACATTCATCTTGGTATTCTCTCTATTTATCAAGTGTATAGCCTTCGTTAGAAATGAAAGATACCCCACACTATGATGCTGCCTGGAGAAACCGATGTCGATCTTTCCATTATTCTCAGGCAGACCAAAGTAAAGCGTCTTTGTAGTTACGATGACAGCAGGAAGGCAGTGCTCGGTAGGGTCCAGATGAAAACTCTTGACTTTGAATGAGCACAGCAACTCTAGCCCGAACGCTCCACTCAATCGCGGATAAGGAGCAGTTCGACAGGCAAAACCGAGAGGTGCTGGCTCCTGGGCTTGTCGGAGATACTCCGAAGAAACCTCAATATTGGTAGTGGCAGTGGGCCGGATCGATGAGGTGTAGCTTGGGCTTCGTCGGAATTGTAAGGGATTGTGTCTACTTTTACTGACAGGGCCGAGAAGAAAGGCTACAGACGATGGGTTCTCCTACGCACCGACCTCTCTATGTCCGCACTTATTTTGTCCAGAAAGCGGGTAGTTCACATGTTGTAGCAAGGTCACGGAAACCGTCATGTCAGAGTGAGTACAGCGTTGAGTACTTTGCGTCGAATACATGTCTCCCCAAGGTGATATACAGTGCATGGATATACAGTGCATGAGTCAGAACAAAAACGTCCTCGGGTGATTCAGCTGCTAAGTAAACGCAAGAAGGTTCTGCAATAGCAACTTCGGGATCAGAGAGATGATGTTACGGAAGATGAGGAAATGTCAAGTCAACATATGCGTCAGGTTGCAATGCCTAATTGGGGAGCGGACATGTGTTGTGTAGGATATATTGTTGCATTTTTTCGTGTACATATTTCCGTTCGCTCTGAACTTCATTATCGTCGCATCATCTCATGACCCTAGCACTACCGGACTCTGCAGACGAGTCGCTTACAAGTTCACGGCAGTCCTGAAGTTGTTGCCGGCATAGACGGCGTTGTCACCGAGTTCCTCCTCGATACGGAGGATCTGGTTAAGCTTGGCGAGACGCTCAGATCGGGCTGGCGCACCAGTCTTGATCTGACCAGATCGTAGACCAACAACGATATCGGCAATGGTGACATCCTCGGTCTCTCCGGAGCGGTGAGAAACCATGACACCCCAACCAGCACCGAAAGCGTCCTTGGCAGCCTGGATGGCCTCGGTGATAGTACCAATCTGGTTGACCTTGAGGAGAAGAGCATTGCAAGACTTGAGCTCGATGGCCTTCTTGATGAACTCGGGGTTGGTCACGGTCAAGTCGTCACCAACAATCTGGCCATCGTAGGTCTTGAAGAAGTAAGACCAAGCCTCCCAGTCGTCCTCAGCGAAGGGGTCCTCGATGCTGACGATAGGGTACTTCTCGGCCAGAGACTTGTACATCTCGGCGAGTTGCTCGTATGTGAGCCACTTGCTCTTGTCGCTGTCGGGGTTCTTGAAGTCGAGGTCGTACTTCTTCTCGTCGGCCTTGTAGAACTCGCTGGACGCAACATCCATAGCAATCTTGATCTTGCCAGTGTAGCCAGCCTCCTCGATGGCCTTGGTGATGAGGTCGAGAGCCTCCTCAGCGGTTTGGATGTCTGGGGCGACACCGCCCTCGTCACCGACGTTTCCGGCGGACTGTCCGTACGTCTTCTTGGCGAGAGCCTTGAGCTTCTGGTAGACTTCGGCTCCTTGGCGCATCGCCTCGGAGAAGGTGGGGGCTTCACTGGGAGCTGTTAGTGTCGAGTTCCACGGGCTGCACGGGTATGAAGTTACCAGGGAACGATCATGAACTCTTGGAAAGCAAGACGGCCACCGGCGTGCGAGCCACCGTTGAGGACGTTTTGGACTGCACAGTCAGTACGCAGTGACTGCATTGCTCGATAGGGATTGCCTACAGGGTACGGGGAGGACATAGGGCTTCTTGGTGCCAGCCAGGTCGGAGATGTGTGCGTAGAGGGGGACACCCTTCTCGGCGGCAGCGGCCTTTGCGATGGCCATTGAGACACCGAGGATGGCGTTGGCGCCCAGGTTGGTCTTGTTTGTTGTGCCATCGAGCTTGTTGAGGAACGCGTCTACAGCGGACTGGTCCTTGACGTCGAGCTTCTCCTTGATCAGGGCAGGGGCAATGGTGTCGTTGACGTTGGCGACGGCCTTGGTGACACCCTTGCCGCCCCACTTGGACTTGTCTCCATCGCGGAGTTCGCAGGCCTCGTGGGAGCCAGTGGAGGCGCCGGAGGGGACGATGGCGCGGTGAAGGCCGGTCTCGGTGACAATGTCGACCTCGACGGTCGGGTTACCCTAGAGCGGGTTAGCCGTGAAGCTCCGTGGTGGGAGATGCGTTGCTGGTGCACGACGTACCCGAGAGTCGTAGACGGAGCGGGCGTGGATCTTGGTGATGGTCATGGTGAAGGATTGCTGTTGGGAGAGTCAATTGGGGTGCTGGGGAGCCGCAGACGTGCAGGGCAGGAGATATAGAAGCAGGCCGGATGCGCGGGCAGCAGAGTCCGGCCGCGGAGAGGCTGCCGGCAGAAAATTCGACTTACTAGTTGTATGTGTAAGATCAAGTGTCGGTGTTGTTTTGTTTGGGTGGGGTGTTCCAGAGCTTAAGAGTCCAGCAAGGTTTTGGAGGGGTCGTTCAGCAGATTTCAGCCCCGCTATGACGCCGTCGCCTCATTGGCAGCCCACGCCCTCGTTTGTAAAAGCCATTATCGCAAGCCTTGGGTGGGACGACGCGCAAGCTGGGTTGGGCGAGCTGTGGCATGGGCGTGACAGGCGTCCGTGATACATGCCCTCTGCGGGCCTGCCGATTATGCACGGGAGATCGCCGTCCCAGGTAGCTTCTTTGGCAAACGACTCAAAACTCCATCGTCGCCAGCGTCTTGCAAGCCAAGCCAGACGAAACAGCAGCTCTCATGGCATGCGCGACGGTCCGAAGACCGGCCTGCCGCGTCTGTCACAGGTTTCATGGTGCCTCGGGGGTACCGGTAAAGTCATGCGCGGCCGTCTGTGTATCATGTGAAGGGCGGCGGAGGAAAAGCTCAAGCACACGTAGCCGTGGCTTGTATTCGAGCAGTTCACTGTAGACGTTGCGACTGTGCAGGCCGACATATGGGCACAGCGGGTGCACGACGAGTCCAGTCCTGCCAAGGCCACGCTGGCCCAAGCTTCATGTGTACGGCAGCCGCGACGCTGAGAGCTGCCTTCACGTGCGGCGTCAACACCACCACAGCCATAACCACACCAAACGGTCCTTGCCGCTAAACCACCACGACCGTGGATCCGGACGCTGACGTTGCCTGATCTTACGCCTCCCCGCCCGCCTGTCCACGCCCGACGAAAGTCGCCTTCCCTCCCCACAGCCACCACCCCAAGCTCATCACCATGTACGTCGTTCACAAGACGCGCTATCTGGATACTGACTCTTGCACAGGGAGGTCTTGCTAGGAATCACCGGCAAGGACTTTACCCTCATCGCCGCCTCCAAAGCCGCCATGCGTGGCGCCACCATCCTCAAGGCGTCCGACGACAAGACCCGAGTACTCAACACACACACGCTGATGGCCTTCTCTGGAGAAGCCGGCGATACGGGTATGACAGGAGCGGCCACGGCGACTAGCGGTAGCTGACGGTGGTGCAGTCCAATTCGCCGAATACATCCAGGCAAACGTACAATTATACTCGATGCGCAACAACATGGAGCTGTCACCCGCTGCAACTGCCAACTTCGTCCGAGGAGAACTGGCGTCGGCGCTGCGATCAAGAAAACCATACACGGTCAACTTGCTCCTGGGTGGATACGACACGATTGCCGACAAGCCAACTCTCTACTGGATCGACTACTTGGCGAGTCAAGCACCGCTCCCATACGCCGCACATGGATACGCACAGTACGTCCCACCCGCTGCCCCCTCCAATGCAGCACCTCCCGCACATTCAGGCCCATGCTAACACGGTACTGCCAGGTACTACTGCCTCTCTCTGCTCGACAAGCATCACCATCCTGACATCGACTACGAACAAGGCATGAAGATCCTGCGTATGTGCACCGAGGAGCTGAAGCGACGTCTTCCGATCGATTTCAAGGGCGTACTGGTCAAGGTCATAACAAAGGATGGCATCAAAGACGTGGAGTACGAAGACGACGTAAAGGTTGCGATCCCATAGAAGGCCATGGGTCAGCCGAGGCTAGACCATTCTACCAGATGATTTATGCACAGCAAACGGGTGCCATTACGATCATGACACTCGGGCATGATAGATAACGACGACAAATAGTCAATTGACATTAATGACTGCCGTCGTGCTCTATCTCTTTCTTGCTTCTGAACCTTGCAGACCTCTTCGCCAACTCCGTGCACGATGCCATAGGGCCAAAGGTCATGAATCCGACAACGACGAGCCATGAAATCAAAGAGTCAGAGCAACCATGACAGACTGACAAGTACATCACACTCACGGCAACGCATGCACGAGACATGGGTATGTCCTCCAAATAAATCGACACCGCAGACTCATCGCCATCACTGAAGACGACCCAACGAGAAAGCAGCTTCCTACAGGAGTATCGCTCTCCGATCCCACGCCACCGTAGTGACTGGCAACTAAAAGACAGAGATGTTCTGATAGTCGTGGCTGGGATCGTTTGTATTTTTTGATCAAGGAGCGAGAAAGGAGGACGAGGGGCGCAGAGTTTTTATACTGACGTGTGGGGGGCGCCAAGCCGGTGCACGGGCAGAAGGGTTTTTCGGGCACGGGCACCACCGTGCGATGGAGCGGCAACAGCGACGAGGGCGACGAGGCGTGTGGCCCACCAACACCAATACTGGCGACGGCATGATGCTGCAGAAAAGACCATGGCGCAACCGCAACACTCAATCGAGAACCGCGCAACGTATCTTCAGTGCCCACTTCATTCGACTGCACACATCGACACCGCCGCGCACTCACCCGTCCCACGGACCACAACATGTTTCACGGAGTCAAAGGCCATAGAGTATTGTGTAGAGTGAATTGTTTTTTTCATTTTGGGGAAGCCGATGAGCTTGAAGCATGTCGCGATCCACCACTGCGGCCTGGAGACAGTGCCGCCGCTTCAAACAACCGCTTTCACATTCTAGTCATCGCAACCGTCGGACATGCGCTTGCCTAGTCGGACTTATTCGCAGCTATGTCGCACCTAGTTCTTGTATCCGTTCTCGTACCCGTTGGCCATGACCTCCTGGAGACCTTGGGGAGGACCGTTCGCCTGGCCCTTGGCAGTACCGTTGACCGCGCCATTGCTCATGCCGTTCATGGTCTTCTTCGACTCGTGCATAGCATCCTCGATGGGCTTGTCGTTCATGGTATATCCAGTGTCGGAGGCATCGACAAAGGCGTCGAGACCGGCGCCCTCGCGAGGGTACTCCTTCATCAGCTCCTTGTGTCGTCGCAGAGCCTTGTTCATCTCCTCGGGAGAGACGTCGTTCAGGAACACGCAGGTACCGATAGGGTTGGGCACGGCAGCACGGAGCAGACCGTCACGAGTCTTCAGGATAGCCTTGGTGGCCTTGTCGAGCATGTCCTCGTCGAACAGCTCGTGGTCCATGGACAGACCAGCCCTGGAGAACAGGTTCAACAGCCTCCTGTGCTCCTCGTCGCTGAGGAGACCGCGCTGGTTTGCCAATGTCGCTGAGTAGGCCATGTCGATGGAGATGGCATGTCCGTGACGGAGCGGAACCTTGGGTGAAAGCTTCGGAAGAGTCAGCAAAGGCAACGTGCTTAGGGTGCGGTAACATTACTTCGTGGAGCGGACTCCAGGTGTGGCCGTAGGCAATGACACGGTCGAGACCGATCTCGTGGAGGTTGGGCGTCTCGAGCTTCAACATCTCGTGGATACCAGCACGGTTGATCTCATCCGCTGCCTGGAGAACCTCCTTGTCGTTGCCCTCACGACCGAACCGAGAAGTGATTAGCTTCTCGCAGTACTTGTCCAGCAGGTCAAATGTTGGCTTGTGGGCGCAGGTCGAAATCTTGATCAACTCTGCGAAACCGTTTCGTACTTGGCCCTCTGGCAGAGTCTTCAAGAAAGAGAAGTCGAGGAATGTGTGCATCGGGGCGTGGTACGCTCCGAGACGGTTCTTGTAGTTGCCGTAGTTGACGGCGACCTTGATGCTGACACTGGCATCGATCAGGCCAATGACGGTAGTTGGGATACGGATGAAGTTGGTATTTCTTCGGTATGCCGCGCAAGCAAATCTAGGTCACGAGTTAACTCCATTCCTACAGCGCAGTCAGGCCAGAGTGCCTTAGAGCTATTTTTTACCCAGCAACGTCAGTCACCAAACCACCACCCTGCGATAGGTCAGCATTCTGCAACACCTCATTCGGGGTGGAGAACATACTACGACAAGTACGGGCTCCTTTCGGATGATGCCAAAGTCGGTCATCGAGTCAACGATGCTCAGGAGAGTCTCCATGGACTTAGCCTTTTCGCCGATCATGGTCTTGTGGATCGTCAGAGGCAGGTTGTAGTGGTCGAAGTACTTTTGCATCTCATCGCCATAGACGTTGTAGATGTTAAGATCCATGACAGCCAGGCAGCGGCCCCAGCGCTCGTAGCACTTGGCCAGGTTGTTGTTGGCAGGGTTGAAGACGCCATCGAGGAAGGTGAAGTCATATTCGATCTTCTCGTATCCCTCGACGTGGAAGCCGTTTTGGGTCTCGACAACGGAAGCTTTGAGGTCTGACATGGTGAAAAGAGGTGGAAAAGGTGTGAATGAGATACGTTGAGTTCTGCGGGGTCAGTGTATGCAGGACTGCTCTATATAAATGGCGACAGACCGATATCGTCTGGGACTACTCACATAGCTCGCGGTACACGCTCTGCCTCCATTGGCTCTCAAAGGTCGGCAGCGCTCCAGACAACGTCAACCATACGCATTATTCTCGTTCATGATGCAGCCACTCGTGGATCCCTTGTTGTTTGGACTTGGTGCCACTTCACTTCGAGCCAAACTAGGCTCCTACTGGCCAGCCATGATGAAATGACTTCAACAACATTGCCCTCCCAGCGGTAAAACCCGGTTCCGGCACATGGGATATGCACTTTACTCATGCAACATGGGTTTTTGCGGGCTTGGGCACAGCAGAACCATCCTACTTGCCTTCGGCCAAGGACGAACTCGGCGTAGCACAAGCCGCGAACCCATCTAGTGCCAACAACGGAGTCTCTCCCGTGGTGGAGTGAATGAGATACACTACATACAACTGCGGGGCAGCCATCGAAATCACCTCATATCCACTTCAGGATTCACATCGTTCGATTGCTGACGCTCTGTGGCAGATGGTGGCAGAGTCCCCATTTGCCAGCGAGTCAGAAGAGGTGCAGTGTGTGCGCAGGGCTGATAGTGCGCTACCGGTAGCCATACAGCGGCACTTTCTTACCCCTCAGTCCAGGGACAAGCTGGAAAATTGTGACATTCAGCGAGATCTTTTCGATTCTAGTTCCCGCTTCGGGTAGATAGAGTTTGGCGGATCCAGGATCGTTGAGGTATATTGCCTGGTAGAGGTAAGCGTACGTTGTCATGGCAAGTCCTTGTGGCTCCGTAGTCGGTTAGCGGACACAGCGAGCTCTAGATCGTTGACGACAGCCACACCCAACTCAACGTCAACACTATACAGGACCGTGTATGCACCAATGAACCGCCCCACATGAGCGTCGCGTATCCGCATGGCATAGTGCGAACTCGCCTCAACCGGTGCCAAGGGCGCTTTGACGCGTACACGGGAGTGTGGCATGGAAAAGGCAGGATACGGCGTCACACCTACATTGGCATCCCACCCTCAATAATGGGGTTTTGCAGGAAAAGCAATTTGCGCGATGTCAATTGCTAATGTGCTAACATAAGGAGTGACATCTAGACGCCTCCACGGAGGCAGATTGGGTGCTAAAGCAGTCGAATGGACTAAGCGCCACTCATACATGTTCCTGCATGTATTTCGTCATTACTGATCACAGCCCCGCACTAGACCGGACGCGTTGAGGGGCAACTGTGGTAGCTCGGACGCGTCGAGCTTACGACTGTCCGCACAATTTCAGATTGCCATTGAACAACAGCAACAATGGGCAGCTTTGATCAAAGCAAAGCATATGCAGCGCAAGAGGAGGAGGGTGCGTTTTTCGACGATGGGCGCGAAATCGAGCTCCTGCACTTCGTCTATTCACATCCCAACATCGAGAAGATACGAGGATCACCAGAACATGTTCTGGCAGCCATTGACGAGTATGGACGCACAAAGAAGTATCTCATGAATGTGGGAGAGGACAAGGGCCGCATTGTCACGGACTTGATCGCGGAAGTAAAGCCAAAAACCATGGTATGAATGTCCCTGCACTCGAATTACATCCCTAACAGCACGTAGGTCGAGCTCGGCGGCTACGTAGGCTATTCATGCATTCTTTTCGCAGATGCTGTACGAAAAGCAGGCGGCGAGCGATACTTCAGCTTCGAGCGCGATCCCGCCTTTGCGGCTGTCATCATGTCTTTGGTCGACCTTGCAGGCCTCACCGACCTTGTAAAGGTAATTGTGGGCTCAAGCGACGAAGGCATTGCGCGGCTGGCAGCATCGGGCCAACTGAAGCAAGTCGATCTTATGTTCCTGGACCACTACAAGCCTGCCTACACAACAGACCTGAAGCTCTGCGAGGAGCTTGGCCTGGTCACAAAAGGCTCCGTGCTGGCAGCAGACAATGTCATCAAGCCCGGAAATCCGCCGTACTTGAAGTATGTCAGGTCGAGCGTTGAGGAGAAGGTCAAGGAGGCTGGAGAGGGTGGTCAGACAAACCTCAGCGGCATTGCTGAGACGAACGTCAAGATGTACGAGAAGAGATACGGCAAGGCCAAGTTCAGCGAGAGCAAAGGCAACCCGAATCTCAAGTACGAGAGCAAGCTGGTAAACAGCTACGAGCCAACGGGCGTACCTGTGAGTTGGAGCGCCGGCCGTCTCTCACGCGCATTTACTGACGAGCACAGGACGGCATCGAAATCACACGATGCGTTGGCTAGAAGAAGGCATCATAACTTGGTACATGACGCGTTGTAATCTTATGAATCGCGAGTTTCAGTGCTGGTGGGTCCTGAGCGCCTCGGCGCGGCGACGGTACCCGGCTGCTACCAGCTACAGGTGCCAGCAATGCCTCAATGCTTGCAAAAACAAACGGCATAAACAGATGAATCTATAGTTTCATAAATTCTGCGAAGCATCTCTGCGAGGCCGACATTGACAGACTGTGGTGATGTTGTGACCACGGCATGACACGTCGCGGTCGAGGAAATAACCATGAGCCCTGCATCCGCCGCCCAAACCCCTCAACCCCCATCCGCCGATCGCGGCCAGATCGCAAACAGGATCTACTACGACCAGATCGCAGACAGGATGGAGTCTAGGGTTCCACAATGTCGTACATGAGTGAAGTAACGATGACGTCTAGACTAGCGAGCAAAGCCAGCCTTCTCAGGCCAACAGCTTTGTCTGGGCGAACGTAGCCGCACGCACATCAATCACCTCGCCTATGCATGAACGCATTGCGTGACTACGAGCCGTCCGTCTGCACCGCTAATTTCTACTTACTTGCAGCCCGCATTGCAGTGCAGCGCAGCTTGCAGGCTTTTGCGAGGGCATAGTTGAGACCTCTCTCGGTCCTTTTTTTGATAAGGTAACGCCGTTGGTGGTGTGTTGGGAAACGTCTGAACGGTGAAGACTGTGCGAGAACAAGTGCCGAGGTCACGAGCACCTCTCTTCCATCAACAGCAACGGCGAAGACATGGCAGAGGGAAAGAAGGATGCCGTGGTGCCGTTTTACTATAGCCATGTGTGGAAGAATGTGCTTCTACTGGCTCTGAGCGCTGTTTGCGCGCCTGTGTCGGCAGCGCTGGTGTTGCTTGGTCTTGCAGTGTCGCGACTCCATGGGCAGCACAACGCAACCTTTTCGACCGAGGATAAGCAGCATGTGGCGGCGGCACGAAGACGGAAAACTATCCTCGTCACTGGAGTGTCCATGACCAAAGGTCTGACGATTGCGCGCAATCTGTCGCAGCATACACCGCATCGCATCGTTGGCGCCGACATCTCTTCTTTATCGCCAGGTCGCTTCTCCAGCGCTATTGCGAAGTACTACTGTCTGGACACACCGAGTGGCGACGATGCAGAGCCATACATTGACTCCATTCTCTCGATCATCCAACGCGAGAAAGTGGACCTATGGATCAGTTGCTCCAGCGTTGTCGCAGCCGTAGAAGATGGCCAAGTCGTCCGCCTAGCAGAGAAGCAAGCAAGAGAACAAGGCCGCCATTTCGAAGCCATCCAGTTCCGGGAAGACGTTGTCGAAAAGTTCCATGAAAAGGACAAGTTCATCGACTACATCGAGTCGCTTGGTCTCCCAATCCCGGAATCGCACCGCTGCACCAACCCACATGAAGCGCTCGATGTGCTCATGGGTGAGCTGCACAGAACGCCAACGAAATCAGGAAGAACGATACCAAGAAGACAGTTCATCATGAAACCCATCGGTGTGGACGACAAGGCCAGGAACAACATGATGACGCTGCTGCCATTCAATACCCCAGACGCCACAGCCCAATACATCCACTCGCTCAACATCTCCAAAGAGAACCCGTTCCAGCTCCAGCAATTCATCAAAGGAAGCGAATACTGTACGCACGCCCTCGTCATCCGTGGAAAAGTAAAAGCCTTCACCAGCTGTCCCAGCCTAGAACTCCTCATGCACTACGAGCCGCTGCCTGCCTCGTCGCCCCTCAGCAAGAAGATGCTTGGCTTTACCGAGCGCGTATGCAAGGACGGCGGCGAAAGCTTCACCGGCCACCTAAGCTTCGACTTCCTAGTCGAGAACGACGATAAAGGCGCAGCCGCCAAGTTCTACCCTATTGAATCCAATCCACGCGCCCACACGGCCGTCGTGCTCTTTGAGCAAACTCCCGAAATGGCAGAAGCTTACCTCTCCATTTTCAACAGCCCTAACCCCTTGTCATCGAAACACAAGATTGGTCCTGTTTTCCCTCGCTCCCCGACATACAGCTATTACTGGATCGGCCATGACTTGGTGTCTTTTGTTGTCCTGCCGCTTCTTGATTTACTTTTCGGCGTCGCGACCTTCCAGGCTGCTTTCAATGACTTGGCGACATTTTGGAGTCATGTTGTCGGTTGGAAGGATGGGACGTATTTGTTCGAAGACCCTCTGCCCTTTTTCGTTTTGTATCATATCTATTGGCCTGCGAAGTTTCTAGAGGCGTTGAGGACAGGGAAGGCGTGGAGTCGGATTAACGTTAGTACTACGAAGATGTTCGAGGGATGAGTATGGCGTGATGTGGGTCAGACTGTAAAAGAAACCGGGCTGATGGGGAGTTACTAAAAGCGTAACGGCCGTTAGAAATGTGTTTATAGACCGTTTGTGAAGAGAATTTGTGCCATTGTCTGGACGTCCTAGCTGGCATCACATCGCACTGCTATGCTATGCTTACTCAAAAGTACGAATTTACGCGACCGCAACTCGTTTTTTGTGGATCCCTCTTTACCAAGCACTCTCCTTCCCCCTCAGTCCAAACTCACATCACTCTCCGTCTCCCAAACCCTGCCAATTTCCATATCCCTAACGCTCGACCAGACTCTTTCCAACTCTGCAGAGGTGGAGGTACGAAGTCAGTATATGTCTCAAATGCACTTCATACCGTCAAAACTTACCGGCCGAATCCCTCCTGACCTTCTTCCTCAGCTCCGCAACGGCAATCGCCATTCGTCGTTGCAGACGAGTCTGCTGGCCATGTAGGGCACGAGCCATAGCGCATCGCGTGTAGCAGTGAAAGGCGATGCAATGCTTCCTAGCGGTACCAGAGAGACGGTGGAATGAGCCCTTTCGCGGCGGGATTAGCGCTAGAAGCTTGGTGTTCCTAGACGATGACGAAGGAAAGATGGCCGTGATACGGGATTTGCGAGACGTAGTGCTGGAATATGTGATGCGGTGGTATATCCCTTTTGGCTTGTTCCTGGTCGCCGTAGCTAATGAAACGCACCCTATAGATCTTGTGCCGCTGTGTTTGTTGTCATCGTTGATGGGTGCTGCGAGTGAGATTGCGGCAGCAGTGCCCATGACCTGACTGATTTGCGCGCCCAAGGAATGGCGCTGGTCTGCTTCGGGCGCAATGGAAGTGGGGATGTGTTCGTCCGCAGCGACTTCTACACATGCGCCGTTCCAACCGCCTGAGTTGAGCAAGTGAACTGGGCGGTTCGCGGAGTCAACGCCCGCTTCGAATTTGCGCCTGATGTCATTTCTCTTGTCCTCGAAGCGTGACAGGGCCTCCATATCCTGGGTATCGATAGCGACATCAAGGACTTCTAGACTATCAGGCTCGTCTGACCAGTTTTTCGTGTCGCACTGTGTATGCTTTTGTCCCAAGACCTGAGACCCCAGCGTATACGTCCCACCATCTTCTGAGTCTCGATCTGCCTCGAACGTGCGCTTGGTGCCGTTGACGATGCTCAGCGGAGGCGCAAGGCCATCTAAAGCATCGGAAACCTCAGTCACCACTTCGTCTTCGGATTCTGCCTGTGGAACGCTCTCTTCGACACCAGAAGCCTCTTTCTCAGCTTCTTCAGCAGCATACGAAGCCTTGAGACTCTCCCAATCCCCCTTGACCCGTAACTTGGCGCGCCTCAACTCCACATCGCCCTTGGCAAGGGTCAAGTCATGCATCATCTCAGCGACACGTCGAATCTGCCTCAACGGTACGACTTTGGCTGAGAGCTGCTGTCCAGCACCCTCTTTAGCTTCGGCCTCTTCTTCTTTCTTAGTCTTGGGCTCAATTCGAAGATCGCGGAAGAGATCTGTTATCAGTTGGAAATTGTGGGGCTCGGGATTTGCATTGATGTCTTCAGCCCGGGAGCGCCGTACATCGTCGCTCATGAGAACTTCCTCGCGAAGGCGTAGAACGAGGCCGAAGGCGCGACGATAGAAGGAGAGGAAGTCAAAGTTACTGTGTACTTCGTTCTCCTGCAGTTCTGACCTCATGGTACCTAGCAGGTTGGCGTGTGTCTCGTCCTGCTTGTCGAAATCGGGTTTGCGTACCCTGGCCTTGTCCTTGCCTTTTCGCCTTGGCTTCGAGGGCGTGATCTTGGTTGCTAGATCGGCAAACGTGTCTCGCAAGTCCTCTGAGATCCGCCTAGCCTGTTTACAGTCATCGTCTGATGCGCCTCCAACAGCCTCTTTCCGTCGGTAGAGATGGTTGAAGACTGCATGACGCCTCAGCCAACGGTTATTGTCCGGGTTCGGGCCATAGTAATCGGAAATCTTAGCCTCCAATGGCAAATCACTCCGTAAACCGCGTTTCACACCAACTTGTTTCGGCACCCGAGGGAGGTACCTGGAAGTGTGGCGGAAGTCCGTGGCCATAGCGCGGCTACTGGTGCTACCCGAGAGGAGATAGCGATTGAGGAAGTCGTTAGGGTGGGTTGGTGGATCGCCGTGAAACAAAGCTCTTGACCTAAGCGTTGAGCACAGAATCAGTGCGTGTCTCACATGTAGTTCATACGCTGAAAATCTTACCCATGCATCTTGATCAGATAGTCGAGGTCTGGCCACTGGATGTTCAGACCGCCAATTTGGCAGGCGGCGTTGTAGAGGTGAGCGAGGCCATTGATGAACCACTGTATCTTGGCAATGGTAGTATGGTGGTAGATCTGGTTGTAGTGCCACATTGAAAGTCCCGCGAGCGTCGAATGAACGGTGATGAAGACGCTAGCAGCCATCGGCACTTCTCGCGAATTCAGAACATCTTGCAGCCAGTCCAACAGCCTGTCTAGAGGCTTCAACAGGAGGGTACTGAACTTGATCTCTTCTTTGCACATGTAGTCAGGCTTTGTTCCCTTGGCCCACATGCGGTCTTCGTAGTCGACATGACAACGGATACATCTGGCGATGTCTAAGCCGTGCTCGGTGAGGTCGCGTAGCATCCGACGACAGTCGTCGCGCACTGCCTCTTGGATGTCGAGAACAATGGCAAGGCCGAAGGGTAGGTAGTCTTGTGATGTACTCTGATGCAACAGCATCTCTGCGGTAAAGTGATCCCACTTTGGAAGCTTGAGGTTGCCCTTGCGAATAACGTCGAAGAACCTCAAGAATATCATGAGAGGGTGCTCCTGGATGTCGTTGCCAATACTGTCCTTCATCGGGCGCTTATTCGTGACGTAGCTCTTGATCAAGACGGCAGCATCATCCAGACAAAACAGGTGACGCAGTGCCTTTTCAGTGAGCGGTGTTGCTGCGTTCTGTGCTCCAGTGTTGGGAGCTGCTTTGATCTTATCGAAAAGCTGACGGATGAGTATGGCCAGGTCTCCTGGTAGCAAATCGAGCTCCTCCATCAGTGCCTTGACGTTCTGGTGCAAATGATCTAAACGCAGGTGTACAAAGTCAGTGTCTACTTCACATGCAATTTGTACAGAGACACTTACCCTGGGCGAGGTCGGTCACTAGCGCTGCGGTCATCGCATTGACATGGCCCTCACGGTAAGCGACCCACACCTCGTAGATGACATCCCGTATGCGGTTGAACTTGTAGAGGAAGCAGAGTACAAGAAAGTCACGGCGCAACTGTTCTTCCTCTGCAGTCAGCAGATTCTCCTCTGGTATCGGCGCCTTCGTCTTCGTCTTGGAAGTCAGAGGCTGCTGCTGCTGGCTGCCATCATCCATGTCAACCTGGTCCCGCTTCCGCATCTTCTTAAGTAAATCGTCCTGTTCGTCTTGGCTTTTGTTGGACTCGGCGGGAAACTGGATGAAGACAAGGGTAGGCGTGTCAGTCTTGCCGTTTCGAGCCTTATTGATACCGGGGACAAGATCCTTCAGCACCGCCATGAGCGCTTCTAAGCTGCCATTGAAGTATTCATGACCCAGGTCCGCCGTGTTATTGTGTTTGTGATATTGCGTTACCTCCTTCCTTGACCGGATAGCGTCTCCCAGGTCGTCGATACCACTGGTGTCCGCGAGCGGAATGCTCGTAGCGGCTATGGCGTTGACGAGCTGCTCCTGTTTCTGTAGCGGTATTCTGTAGCCCTTCTTGTTCTTTTTCTTCTTAGCCTGGTCTGCAACCACATTTGCAATCTCCACGCCACGTTGGAAGGCTGTCTGGAGCAACCACGCTTGGAATTGGTCGGTGTAGGTCTTGTAACGCTTGACCGTCTCGGGGAGTTCATTTTGTCGGTAGTAATCCATTTCTTCAGTAGACTGGATCTGCAGCCGAGGAACTGAATACAGGCGACAGTAAAGACGGGGAGGAGGACTGATGGCGGCAGATAGAGCTTGGGGGGCAGACTTGCAAGTGCACCAGAGGAAAAATCACATGGAGACCTGTGCTTTCTGACATAGGATGAATGACGAGTAGAGGACGAAACTTCAACGACAACTCGCGCTCAAGCGGAGGACTCACACTCGTATATTGCGCAGGGCCAAGCCAGGAAGGCGTAATTATGGCCCACTGAGATTTCGTTGCTGTGTCAACCCTGATGTTACCAGGTGGTGGCCTAGAGATAGCAAGTTCAGCAGTCTAAAGTGAAAGGAGCGCGAATACCCAATACCATAGCCCCTGTCAGCTCTGAAATTGTCACGAGCATCTCGTTACAGCTAGCATAGTCAATGGGAGACAGTAGCTGTGCTCGGCTGGAATTCGTCGTGGAATACATAATCCGGGACTGTATGCGTGGTCGTGTCGGCCGATGGTAAACCTTTTCTTACAGCAATGAGCGCCATTCCTTACTAGACGGCCTCTCCAGACCCAAATGGTCACATAGCTGACCCATGTGATCGACGCCCCAGTACCCCTCAGTCTCTCCTCTCGCGTTGGTAGCTGTCGCACATGGTCAACAAACACTTTCTAATTATCCGACAGAGCACCAATTCTGCGCTTACCGACAAACCATGGCAGCCCAAAGGCGCCGTCTTCAAACGCCTTGGTAGTGTTTCCGCCCAGAGCCTGCTTCACCTCATCGGTCTTCGTCCTCGCGATCACCTTTTGCGCCTCTTCGTCACTGCCCAAAACAGTCCCAAGGATAGCCTGCAGATTCTCCGGCTTAGTCGGGTCGTTCCAGTGCGCCCAGAAATTTTCGTAGCAGAGCTCTATTGCGCGTTCAAGTTTTTGTGGGTGAGAGAGCGAGAGAGATACCAGGGCGCGCTGAATGGGCAATGTGCTGACAGGGAAGCCAGGCGGAGCATCTTGCAGGATGGGCACGTTGAACTGTTTCGACAAGCGCTGGCGCTCCGTATTGATCCACTTGTCTTTATCTGTATGATGTTAGAGGTCAGGGTAGACAGTGGCAAGTCTGAGAATAAAACTTGACATACTCTTGATCTTCAGCGGCGGTGTGTTCCCACAGACCTTCATCAAACCCCCAAGCAGGATCGGCACATATTGCACCTCGACCTGTTTGAAGGCCTTTGAATTCTGCACAAACGCTTCGATTAGTACCGCATTACACCTCTACGTCTCAAACGTGCTTCAACCTATACCACCACCCAGACAAACTCACCTTGAGGACGTGGAAAGCAATGTAGGCAAACGGGCTCACAATGTCCACGTAGAATGTAATCTTCGGCTGAGACATGACCGGCTTTCTTTAGAGAGCGAGTCTGTGGGAGCTGTTGTGGGGATAAGACAGGGGGTGCGACTTTGTTCCTGGCACCATGCCCTATGTATGTAGGTGCTGGGTGAGGAGTCGGGACCGGTGATCTCATAGCCGGTCAGAATAACCGAGGCACAGACGGCGATCCATCTATTCGCAGGCCGTCATCTACTTACACCGATTTGGCAGCTCCAAGAGATGCTGGTCACTGTCAAAGAATATGCAAGATCCGAGGAGCTGTTGCTTTACGCCGAATATTCCCTGCGACTGAGGGCTGGAGGATGCGCTGGCGACCATCATCTTCGGTGTCACGCAAAGCAAGTGCAACAGCCGCACACGTAGTTCGATAATGACAAACTTTGGTATCTACCCTGCGCCTATAACACAGCTACTCGCCTTGAACTCATCACTGAACAGGATCTCCTCGGAGTGCCTTCAATCAACCATTACAATGTCTCTCTCCAGCTGCGATGTGCCATTCGTAATGGCCTTTACCTCCCCAGCTACTTCATCCATTTCCTTTAGAGTAAAGTCCAGCAAGTAGCTCTCGTCTACCAACTCCTCTACCCGCTTGTAGTGTCTCTCAGAGTACACCTTGATAGCATCCAGCACGTCCTTCAAACTGCCCTTCGCCCCTACTTTCCCCTGCGGCCTCAGACTGGCTAGCCGAGAAGCAGGGTAGGACTTGACCACAGTCCATAGGATTTTTTGAGCGATCGGCGCGGTGCGGACGTTGCTGTTCCAGTCACGGAGGCGGATGAGCAGTTTGTACAGCTGCTCGTCTGCCAAAGAGGCGAGTACTTCGTCAACGGTATGGAGACCTGAAAGGCTGTCTGCATCTGGGTGCTCAGTCTCTACTACCGACTTGAAGAGGGAGAAGAGGCGGGCTGGCTGGTCCATTTGGAGGGCGAGTACGATGGCTTCGCGGTAGTTGCCGGCATACGTGTAGTTTTGTAGTTTCTGATCGAGTTCGACGCGTTCTGTCTCTGCAGTCGTCGCAGCTTCCAGCGTGGAGCTTGTTGTATCCTCCCAGAACGTGATGACACTGTCTCCACCACCAGAAACCAAGGCGCCTGTTGTTGGATGTGCGGCGAGCGCCCAGACACGGTCGGTGTGGTTATCGAGTGTGGTCATGGCCTCGCCCGAGAGTGAGTCCCAAATCTTGACAAGCCCATCACCAGCTGCAGAGGCTACTTGCGGACCGCGCTTGTCTCGTGCATCGACGGGCCGGTAGGGCAACCACGACAGCTTCAAAACACTGTTGGAGTGGCCTTCCAGGGTGAGCAAACAGCTGTAGTCTGCTAGGCTCCATATCTTGACGGTTTTGTCGCCGCTGCCTGTTGCGATCAGGCCCTTGTTTCCCGAGTTTGGCGCCTGCGACGCCTTGGGTGCGAACTTGACCGACCATACGCCGCGTTTGTGGCCCCGAAGGACACCGATGGCCTCTCCCTCTGCGGCGGAATAAATCTTGACGGTGCGATCCTGCGATGCGGATGCGAAGAGACTGCCAGAGGGGTCGATGTCGATGGCGTTGATGTCTCTGTCGTGTGCTTTGCGGGTGTATTTGGCTCGCAGTTTGCCCTTCATCTCTTTGGTAGTATCCCACCGCTTGACGGTCCTGTCTTGCGATCCGGTCACGACGTATGCGGGAGGATGCGAGAGGGGGTCGGTAAAGGCGGCTGACGATTCCTGAGGTATTGTATGCGGCAATGCAATCGCGCCGAGCGACTCGGCGTGGCCAGTGAGGACTGCGGCGCAAGTGTAGGATTCGTTCGCGGGATCGATTCGCCATAACCGTGCCGTATTGTCTTTGGCACCTGTAGCAAGCCAGTGGCCTGACCAGTCTACGTCCAGACAGATGACGATGTCCTCATGTCCTTTGAGCAAGCCGACATCCGCACCGAAATATCTGCCCTGGGTTGCATCGTCTCCGTCAGACTCGTTCAACGTGATGATGCGGATGTCTTCCGAGTTGGTGTTGAGCGCCAGTAGCGACTTGTCTCTGCCAACGTAGGCAATGTCGATGACCTCGTCGTGCGTTCCCGAGACGCGGCGGAATATGGGGAGCGGGTCGATGGTGTCCTGCACGCCGAGCGACTCGGCTGGTCTGAGGGTGTAGAAGTTGAGCACTTGGTCGGCATGGACCGAGACCAAGTAGGGTAACGAAGGATAGTAGAGAATGTTGACAATCTCGTCCGTCTCGGTTCCAGGCGCTTGCTCTCGGGTGAGCTCTCTGCCGCTGGACGCGGACCAGAGGCGCAGTCGGCCGTTCTCTCCACCCGAATACAGCGTGTTGCCGTCGGGGAGGAAGCCTGCGCTCTCGATGCCTTCGAGAGCAGCAATGGTGCGCTGCGCCTTCCACGTGTGCGAGTCCCAGACAATCAGCGTCTTGTCTCGGCTGGCAGACACGAGGGCCTTTTCGTGCGGCGAGTACTGTAGCGAGCGCACGACGGAGACGTGCGAGTCGAGCACGGCGGCGCTCTTGCGCTTGTGCAGGTCCCAGATGCGTATCCGGCCGTCTTCGGCACCAGAGGCCAGGCGGAACTGCATCTGGCTCTCGCCCTGGGCGTGCTCCAGCTCGGCAGCTTCTGGGCGCGACTTCCTCTTCCTCTTCCTGTTGTTGTCGGGGGCGTCTGGGCGCTCCGCCACCTCTACCTCGAAGAAGTGCAGCGCCGAGACGACGCCGCCGTGGCCGTGGAAAGCGTGCGTCGTGTAGCCGCCGACAATGTCCCAGATCTTGACGACGCCGTCTGCGCCTCCGGTTGCAACCAGCGTGCCGCTGCGGTCTGTGGCCAGGGTGACTACGGGCGATGTGTGGGGCCGCAGTGTGCGCAGAAGCTCGAGCTCGATGGTGTCGTCGTCCGTGGCCGGGGGGTGGAGGGCGAAGAAGCGCATCGACAGCGACCGCGAGCAGACGACGAGGTGGGATGCAGCTGGCGTCAGCACCAGGGCCGTGATGGCCTCGCCGTCGCCGTCGACCCTTGCCAGCTCCTGGCCGTTGGTGAGGTCGGACAGAAGGACATCCTCGCCCAAGCTGGCGGCCAAGACGCGCCCGTCTTCGCTGAGGGCCAGGCTGCCGCCCGCGTAGATGGGCTGCAGGGTGCGAGCGACGCTGTACGTGGTCTTGACGGCAGCTCGTTGCGCCGACATGATGGGCCGTGTGGTGCAGAGGCAGAGGCAGCGGCAGCGGGAAGCGTGTGCTGGGCGAGCTGAGGGCGCAGGAAAAAAGTTTATCGATAAGGCGGCCCTACCGCGCGCTGACGTCTGGCGGCGCGTCTCCCGCACACCCACCGTGCCACCACCACCACCACCACCATGGGCCGCCAAGCCTACCTGGACAAGATGGCCTTTGTACGGACCCCGCCAGCGCCGCGCGCACATGCTGGCTAACACGGTGCTAGGGGCGCTCGGCCTTTGCGCCCACGCAGGCCGCATCGCAGTCGGCCGCGTACGTCCAGCTCGAGTCGGCGCAGGCTGACGTCCCGCCGCGCTACCACGAAGCGACCGCCAACAGCTACGTCCAGCTCTACGACGAGCGCGGCAGCCCCATCAACCCGCGCTCCCACCAGTACGGCAAGAAGCTGCGAGGCGCCCAGAACGATGTGCTGGCCTCGGTCGGCGTCGTCGAGCGGCGACACGCCCCGGCGGGAGCCTTCCCGCGCGCCAGCCACGACCGCCTCGAGCTGCTGGAAGCCGAGGACACCGTTGGGAATGCCATTGCACTGGCGACCACGCTCACCGAGAACCTGTGCACCTGGTGGATAGGCACTCTCAGGGAGAGGATTCTGGCACGTTCCTGCCGCCGCCCGCTCGTGGATCCACTAACCGGCGCAGACGTTCCACTATCCCCATGCCCTCACCTTTGTCCAAATCGCGGCCGCTGAGCGTGCCCTCTCTGGCGCCCCCATTGTCTATGCCGGCTTTGCCGCGCGCGTGTTTGCGACCATGCACATCCAAGCCATTGTCTACAGCACCTTTGTCTATCAGCCTGTCGAGCGCTTGCTCTATGCCACACGCGCAACCGCAAGGACACGCAACTTCTTCCGCCACGCCAGGAGAGCCCTCAAGTCTAGCCTTCGCCTGGGCCTCGAGATGCTGTGCTATCCCTTCTTCTACCACGCTGCGTTGCAACGCCTTGGACTAGTGCCCGCCCGCCCACTGCTGCCAGCCTGGCGGTCCCTCAATCCTCTCTCAGACTCGTCGCCTCTGCTGCCTTTCTCTGCGCACTGCAAGGCGTCTGAGTCCATGGCGGACTGCATCGGTGCAATCTTGACCTCGCCCGCCATCCTCCTGTGTGCTGAGCACTCCATCGAGCGCTGGGTCTACGCCTGCGTCTACGAAGCTGTCGAGACGGCCATGATCCGTCCTGACGAGCCCGACATTCCCAGCCGGGACGCCAGTGGAAAAGACCGGGCCTTGGCTGTTCTCGGGCTGCGACGGGAGTCACCGCCCCTGATTCGGGACGCCGTTCACAGCCTGCTCGCAATGCTTGGGTGGGCCCGACCGGTGTCCCCTCTGAGCGCACAAAGAAAGCGGGCAATGGAGCTTGCACCCGCAATCGCCTCGAGCGAGATCCAGACGCTACAAGTTGGTGGCACTCAGGTTACCGGCGCTACCCCACTCAATCTCCCCGTCCTGCACTCGACAGATCACCCTTCCGCAGAGCCGCTCGATGCAGATGTCATTGCCGTTCCGATCGATGCATTTGAGGACCTGGTGCGATCTACCACCCCGCCAGGGTCGCCGACACAATCGGAGCAGAACGAGAACGGTCCCCGGATACGCATAACGTCGAGGGAAGGAATCGTAGAGATGGAAGTCCGTCTCCCGCCTAGGATACTTTCCACGCACACGCAAGTCGCAGAAGGCTCGGATCCGTTGCAAGACGACGCAGCTGCCGGGTCAAGGAACCGAGCCCGCTCAATGGACGGTCATGGATACCACCGCGTCACGCAACTCTCGTGTGAGCCGGCGCAGATGATCAGTGCAATGGTCAGAGCCCAGCTTGTCGGCCTTGTCATGCTCCCATTGAGGATGGCCACTTTGCGAGCGATTGCCTCACATTTTGTAGCCAGGCAAGAAGGGCATGCAGGGTCGTACCGCATTGTGGGTGGGTTGGGTCTCGGTGAGGGTGTGGGCTGGCGGAACATTGGCACCCAGCTCTCACGCGTAGCGCTCTGTGGTGCACTGGAGCTGACTATCGATCTTGGCCTGTGGGGATTGCAATATCTGGCCATTACAAAATTCGGGCAGAGTGTCTTCGGATGGGGTGCGCTTTGAGCGTATCACTCGCTTGGCAGACGGCACCATGGCCAGTGACATGCTCGGCAGTACCCGATGCAGTGGCCTTGGAGTGGCACCTCTGGCGGTTGTGTTGTTTCACGAGTAAGGAGACTCGAGTGCCGGCATGGACAATGCTCCGAAGGGGAGCAGTGGATAACAAGGTCCCCGCGATACCGGTGGGTTGGTCCCTGGTTGGTCACCATGCTGGAGCATGCTTGATCACGAGGCCATTCAAGCGAGGCTTCCCGACGCCGGCGGGTCATTGGTGTTTGTTGGGCCGGCAGTCGTTGGTAGGAGTAGTGGTGGCTCGGAAGGCAAACGCGGCAGCACGTGCAATGTGGCGCGCTCCCGCAGCACCAGCGCGTTAGTCTCTGGCTGGAGAGGACGCGGCGACATTGGGGTTTGGTGCAGTGAGGCGGAGACTGCGGATGGTTCTGTATGTAGACGGGCGGATCAGCAGGGATCGCCATCAGGTCTTTGTATAGCGTCACAGAAACGTCGCTACCAGAGGCGCTGCGAGATGCCGACAGAACAGCATGCGCACAGAGAGTAGAGGCAGCCGGGCCAGGGTCTGCAGATGGCAGCTGCTGTGGGTGCCGACATTAGTGAACCCCTTTTCCCAGGTACACAGGGCCCTGCGTCTTTGGTGCGTTCGCGCGAACAGCCACGCCGCCCGCCCGTTCTGCTTGCACTGGCACGGCGCTTTCATCGGTCGGTCGTTCCTTCGTCGGGCCCCTGCACCAGCACCTGCACCTGCCCCGAGTCCCAGGGGATCCTGCCATCCATCTCATCACCGCTCCTTTTTCCCCACCACGCCAACACACTGCCGGCCGACCTCACTCTGAGCGACGCTGAGAGACGCTGCCCCCTCGGACGCGCCCACGACGTCCCCGCCTCGACTGCGACGACCCGTCTCCGCTGCACTGCCTTTGCGCTTGCTTCCCGCGCCCAGGGCCCTGCCTGTCCGCGACGCACTCGTCCCCGCCTACCTTGCGAGGCCCCGTCGCGTTGCTGGAGGGCCACGCCGGACATGTGCACAGCGGCATAGGCCACCTGCAAAAACAAAGCCTGTCGGGCCCACGACTGCAGCGCCAGCACCTCTGCCGCCCGCCGCAGCACTCGTACAGACGCGCCACCCCATCACCATGTCCGCCAACTCGCTGCCTCGCCCGTCGCGGCCCTCGATCGCTCCGCCCACCGGTCCCTTGCCCTCGCTGCCCGTCCCCAAGTCGCGGAGCTCCCACGTCGGTCCGACGACGCGCAGCTCGCTGCTCCCCGGCGCCGCCAGCACACGCGCTGTGTCGTCGTCGTCGCTGCCCTACCGCCCGACGTCGAAGCATCTGACGTCTCCCTCGGTGCCCTCGTTCCCGCCCGACGCTGGCGCGGCCGGCTCGCTGCCCGTGGGCAAGTCGCTGCGCAAGACGGTCAGCATCGGCTCCTTTCCCCAGCCGCCCAGGCACGGCGGACGCTCCAATCCCACCAGTCCGCTTTCCACCAGCTCCACGCCCGGCGGAGACACGGTCGACCGGAGGCTGTCCTCGATATCCAAGGGCCCAGCGCCCGCCCGGAGCAACAGTCTGAAGAAGCCGCGGAGCTCCAACATGGGCGGCGCGCGAGGCCTGCTCCCCAAGTCGCCCCTGTCGCCCCCGAGCCTGCTCAACGGCAGCGCCGACTCCGTCACCGTCGAGACGGCCCATCTCAGCCTCCCCTCGCCGCCCCAGAGCCGCACCTCTTCGCCGCAGGGCTCCTACGCCACCAGCGCAACCACATTCGAAGACGGGGACGACGGACGCGCCGACGCCAAGGCACCCAAGGACGGCAAAGGCAATGTCATTGTCAGCGTCCGCGTCCGCCCCGATGCCGGCGCCAAGGAACCCAAACACGACGTCGAGTGGCAAGTCAACAACAAGCAGGCCCTGATCGCCTACAAGGGCAAGGAGGGCGGAGACTACATTTACGGTATGCTTGCACACGGCGAGGCTCGCTGCACCGGAGCTAATTTGGCCTGACCTAGACAACGTATTCGATACCCAAGACAACAACGCGCGCGTGTACGATGCTGCAGCCAAGCGACTCGTCCGGAGGGTCATGGAGGGGTATCACGGCACCGTCTTTGCCTATGGCATGACGGGAACCGGCAAGACCTTCTCCATGCAAGGAACTGCGACGAACCCCGGCGTCATACCCCTGGCCATCACCGACATATTCTCCTACATCCGGGAGACGCCCCAGCGGGAGTTCCTCCTGAGGGTCAGCTACATCGAGATTTACAATGAGAAGATTATCGATCTGCTGGCGGGGCCCGTCGTGGGCATCAACGGCCAGACCGGGCCCGTGGAAGAGATCAAGCTGCGCGAGGACAGCAAGCGTGGCGTCTATGCGTCGCCGCTCAAGGAAGAGATTGTGCAGAGCCCGACCCAGCTCCTGAGGGTCATCGCCCGGGGTGACAATTCGCGAAAGGTGGCGGGTACGCAGTTCAACGCGCGCAGTTCCCGGAGTCACGCTGTCGTCCAGATCGTCGTCGAGAGCAGGGAACGCGCTCCTGGCCCTGCAATGAACGGCGACAAGCGCTCAGCCATTGTCCCGGGCGGCGTCCGTGTTTCGACGCTCAGTCTGATCGATCTGGCTGGCTCTGAAAAGGCAGCGGACAACAAGGAGCGGAGGACAGAGGGCTCCCACATCAACAAGAGCCTGCTCACCTTGGGCACAGTCATTGGCCGCTTGGCTTCGGACAAGGACAAGTCGGAAAAGGACAAAGGAAAGGGCGACAAGCACCTGCCGTACCGAGACAGCAAGCTCACCCGACTTCTCCAGCCCGCCCTGTCCGGAAACTCGCTCGTCAGCATCCTCTGCACTATCCAGATCGGAGCCAGTGGGAGTCCCGCTGCTGTCAACAGCCACACGGGCGAGACGCTGAACACGCTCAAGTTCGCTTCTCGAGCCAAGAACAACATCGTCAGCCACGCCAAGAAGGCCGACGAGTCCATGGGCGCTGCTGGGGATGCCGGCAGCCGAGCACTTCTGGATCGCTACCGCCTGGAGATTGAGGATCTGAAAAAGCAGCTGGCAGAAGGCAAGAACAAGGAGCCCAAGGAAGAAGAAGACGACGAGCTGAAAAAGGACAAAGAGGAAGAGAAGGCGCGCGAGTTGGAAGACAAGCAGCGCCATGAGGAGCAGATGCTTGAAATGCAGCTCGCCCGGACTGCCCTGAAGGAGCGGATTGAGCATCTGAACAGGCTGATCTTGAGCTCCAAATCGCTCGGCGTGAACAACGGTCGGTCCTTCTCGTCAATGAGCTTCCAGCGCGGTTCCGTCATGAGCAATCACCACCACGACATGCGCCCCAGCTCCATACGCTCCTCGGCAAGCCACGCCACCCTCGAAGTCCCAGGCAAAAGACAGAGCACGCCACATCTCCACATGGACGGCTCCGAGGAAGACGACTCGGTCGGGGAGAACGGAGACGGCATTGCGAGTCAGACCGTGCAGATCCAAGCCCTGCAGGCTGACCTTGCGGATAAGAACCGTTACATCGCGACCCTTGAGAAGCGCCTTTTGCATGCCCGGCGCTCCAGCCATTCTCGAGTTTCCATGTCCTTGTCGCACAAACTCACAAACAGCGAGGAGGGCGGCATGATTGCGGCGCTTGCCGAGAGAGACAACGAGATAGTCAACTTGCGAGCGCAGCTGGAAGACAAGGAGCGCATGATTGGCGCCCTCACGTCGGCTCGCAAGAAGAACGACAACGCACACGAGATGGGCAGCGAGTCGCCCGGCAGCCGGCGTACTTCGGGCTACCAACGCAGCGGCAGCGACGGCAGTGGAGTCAGTCTTCTGCCCAAGGGTCCCACATCGCCCGCGCTCAGCGTGAAAGCGCCATTCCTGCCTCCACCAGCTTCCAATGGCTCAACCAAGAACATCGAGGAGATGACGCGTATGCTCGACGAGATGATAACCGGCCGCGTCGAGAAGACTGCAAGGCGAAGCAGTCTCAGGCCCGTCACCGAGGGACCATGATTTTGCCCAGGCGAACCGATGAATCAGCTCGATCGAGATGAAACGAAGTACGGTAATGAGGATGAGATGAGATGAGATGAGATGAGATGTCGGCACGAGCGGCGCGGGGCACAGTACTTGCAACTTTTCTTCTCATTCAGCAACATCCTCAACTGCGAGGAACACATTAGCGACAGGCGTTTATTGGCAACGGAGTAATCATGGCCCAGGAATGGACTGGAAAATCGGATGCAGCGTACGGGACACGTACGCATGCTATGCAGGGGCGGCTTTCTGCTTGTTTACTCATTGCGATGCGCCCCGGAGGATTGTACACTACTACTTTTCTTTCTTCATCTTCCTGTGCCGAGGGACTTTCGATCTGATACCCCCTTTACATAGCTTTCGCGCATCTTTCTTGCCTGCAATACGATATGGAGCCATGGAGAGTAGCTTCCACACCCTCTCGATGGAAAGTGTGCTTTGCATTCAGACCCCGTGCCGTCTTACCAGCTGCATCTCACAGGAGCCCGAGTACTGACGTGCTGTGCCTCCGATCCCGAGCTCCCGAGATCGTCTTACTTGCATGCGCATGACAGACTTCCTTTAATACACCTCACACCATCTGACTACACACTGTCTATTTCAAACTCGCAGTAAACGAACCAGTCAACATGCCCAAGTCCCAGGCCGCTACTGGTGTAAGCGACCAGTGGTGTCACTGTCATGTGGTTTTGGCTACTCGACCCTAGCATCGAAGGCGTTTGGCGCCGGAGACGGGTCGTCCTAACAAGCACCAGTGCGTCAACAACGTTGCACTAAAAGGCCATTCTGAAACAACGACGTGGCCCGCGCACATGCGACAAATCGAGCCACCCTCCTGCGCCTTCCGCATTTACACTGCAACCTTCCTGGATCCAGCAAGTGCCATCTCCCGCAATCTTACCTTTGATCCTATCTTGGTGTCTGCCGCGCATCTTGAATCGTCGCTTCGGTGCCCTTGGATCGCTTGCTGACCCTTCTCCTGCTAAGGACTCGGACGCTCCTGGATGGAGATCATTTCGTTGCGGGATCCTGCTCGGACGTCGGATTGTTTCTGGTTGTGAAACTCGACCTGCGCCAGGAGGGGCCTTCGTCCAGACACCTTAGGTTGCCACCCTTTTGAATGCCTTCTTGAACGGCTTCTTGAACGTCTGCTTCTCCCTCTCCGTTGATTCGCATCTTGAGGAAACGAAGAGACCGAGTTACATTCTTGTAGTTTTTTACCCCTACCGGCTTGTTTGCTTTGTTTGATAGGCGGTGCCTACGTCCCCTCCTTTGACTACTCACATCTTTACTTGCTTGTTGGAGCGTTCGCTGCAGGGTCAGTGACGTCTACCGACTGCATATACTAGCATTACAGCTTCGTCATCACAGTGGTACCATACACTGCAGGAGGCCGCCCGACTTGGCCGATATCTTACACCGTCCTCTGAATCCAGCAGGTCTACGGCAACCGACATGCTCAACCAGGCTGCGAAGAAGCTGTCCAAGATGCATGTTAGACGGAATCCGAATCTGTCCATACAGTCGACAGCTCACTACTCACAACTAAGCCCCCCGCCCCAGTCTGCCACCTCGAGTGCGTTCCTCTCTCCCACGGTCCCTTCGAGACGTGGTCTGCTTGCGAGATCCCCGCCGCCGAGTCCAAGCCTTCCGAGCCTGCTACCGAAACATGGCAAGAAGACGACCCAGCCGAGTCATTCAAGATTGGTAAAGCGGATACTCATAGGGTGCTGTGGAGTAGCATTTCTACTGTGGATTGTGCTGAGGCAGATATACGCACACTCACAAGGAGCGGCTGCTTACGAGGATGGCAACGAGGAAGAATGGGAGATGGTTGGTGGCAGTCAGTTGCCCCACGAGCCAGTTGCTCTCGCCCTCCAGGATGCGAAGGGAAAGATGAGGTGGACCGTGTCGATACCGTCCGACTATGAGTTCCCGCTCCGACCGGCACAGTACCGCGACATCTGCCACCAGTCCATGGAAGTCTCAAAGGGTCTGAGGCAGGAGGCGCATGCTTCGTCCGGGTTCGCGAAGAGGATGCTGAACTATTACCAGCAGGATCAGTATTACATCGACGTCCAAGAAGCGGAACAACAAGGCTTGTTGCCACCATCCAAGGCTGCAGGAAGGCCAAAGGGCTTTGTGGAAGACGAGGCTATCAAGGATGGCATCTCTACAGCGGGACTCAAGGTCTGTGACAGGACCTTGACCTATGCTATGGAGACGGAGGATGCAGGCTTTGGCAACACGCTGATGCGCATGTGGATGTCGTACGGTCTGGCCAAAGCTGAGAAGCGCGCCTTCTTCATCGATGACACGCGTTGGTATGTTCGTTCGTGTACCGCTGCTACTCGACACTGACACTCCCAGGCCCTATGGCAAATACTCGTCTTACTTCCAGCCTCCGCCCTCTGCGAACTGCCTCCCGCCTCCTCCATCCCACATCGTACCATGCCCGCACACCGCCCGCCACATCGTCGTCAGTGGGGCGACGCTCAAGTCCACATTCGGCCACTCTTTCACAGACGAGTGGGAAGACGCAACAAAGATGCGCGTCCAACGGCAGTCAAAGATCTTCGGCCTGGCTAGGACTGGCTACGAAGCACTCTTCAGACTTCGCTCAGACGACGAGACCTACGTCCTGCAACGGGCACTAGAAATGTACGGCGAAGTCAAGAGCGAAGGCGGCCTCAGCATCGCCATGCACGTCCGACACGGCGACAAGCACCCCATGGAATACCAATACCAGAAAGACTACATCCCACTAGCGCGCTACGTGGACACAGCGCGCGACCTCTACATTGACATGGTAGAGGGCGGTCTCAAGAAGAAAGCCCAGCGCAGCCTGCTCTCCTCCCCCTTTTCCTCCTCCACCGACCCTCTCGTCCCCCGCCACACAACTTCCAAGATGATACTAGCCTCGGACGACCCACTGGTCTACGACTCTCCCGAACTAGGTCCCAACAGCATCCGAGCCCAAGACCGCATCGTGCTCGCCACCAAAGCCGCTCTCGAAGCCGCACAATCGCAGCCCAAGAAGAACACGTGGATCGACGAGATTACGGGCTGGGAAGGCGGATTCTACCGCGACGTCTTCTTCTCTCTGGGCCAGCCCGTGGGCAACGCGGAGGACATGAAGAAGGTCAACGACGAAAGCGTCGATGTGCCTGATGGCGCTATGAAACTGCGCGAACTGGTTGGGCGCGCTTATTTGCTGGATTTGAGCGTACTGGGCAAGGCGGACACGGTGGTATGCACGGTCAGTAGTACGAGCTGTAGGCTGTTGGCTATCATGATGGGGTGGAAGAGTGCGATTGTGGAGGAGAAGTGGCGGAATATTGATGGCACGTTTGAGTGGAAGGGGATTATGTGGTAGAGGGTGTGCCTTTTTGGGGTACTTAGGTGGAGGCATGGATGTAGGAGGGTGGGTTAGCGCCGGAGCCATGTGGAGGAATGAATAGCAACAGCCGAAAATTGCCTTCTCCCTCCATCTTGTTTATTTCTGCTATTGAGCTTGAAATGTGAGGTGAGCATTCGTAATCCTTGCTAGAGACAGCACCTGGCAACGTCACATGTGTGGGCTGATGTATTACCAAGTGTTAATTAAGCTGCCCAGCTCTTCACCTGTTGTCTTCTTATCGAGCCAGTGCGAAGCAAGTCGCCAGGTCTGACTCGAAACCGCCCTCTTCTACATGTGAACTATTGGAGAGTGAGAGTGAGCCAGGAAGCGGAATCACTCGAATCGAAGCGAAGTTAGGAAAGACATCAGGCGGTATTGAGAGCATTATACGAGAGACACAATGGAGAGCAATAGCGGTTGGGGGGATGATAATAAAGGACATCCAAGCAAGCACCTCGATTGCCTTTGGTATATTCCCAAGCACCCGGCAGACATCAAATCAAACACCCCACCGGAAACTACTCATACAAAGCTCTACTTCTTCCTTGCTACCTTGCCTTTGGTTTCTGCCCTCTTCTCCTCTCCCAGACCATTAGGTATGCTTCCTTGGTAAACAGCGTCTCACCCCTCTCCTTCTCGACGTACAAATCTTGAATGCCGTACCACTCCTCTCTCGCTCGGTCTTTGACCTGCACTCTCCACACCTTGCTCTCTTGCTCACCCTCGACACTGTCGTCCTTCTTCTTGACAGCCTCATGGGTGATGTTGGCTACGAGATCATACCAGATGGGCTCGCCGGGTGGGTATTCTTTGGGGTTCGGCTCGACGTAGGGCGACATGTCGAGGGAGTGAACGGGAAAGGTGACGATAGTTGGGTTGCGCTCCGAGACGAACTTGTTCTTGGAGAAGCGCTTGATGTTGAAGAGGAGGTACGGCGGTAAGGGGTGGAGGAGGCGGTAGCGAACCCGGTTCTTGGACTTTTCTTGCGGCGTGACACCGTTGTATTTTGAGAGGATGTTGACGAGGGGGACTTGCGGGATGATGTTCTTCTCGAGTGCGTCCTGGAAGAGAGGGGCTGCGGGCAGGTCGAGGGTTAGCACGAGGAAACGCGATATCTCGGTCTGCACGGCTGCATCTTCAAAACGGAGACGGTCGCCGGCATCTGCACGGGCGGTGATCTCTTGCTGCTCGATCTTCAGCGTGCCTTGGAATACTTTCTGGATTATGCTGCTGTTGGGTTTTGTTCGCGAGCCGCCAACGGCCAGATGGAGGTTGTTGAGAAACCACGAGAGGAAGTCGACGGGGTCAGACTGATCGGAGAGCGTGTACCGTTTTGAGGACCGCAACGCAATCTCTTGGAGCAGTTCGTGGGGCGAGACGTGAGTCTTGAACGCCCGCGGGTTCCAGATCTTGCGGACAAGCGTGCTGAAGCGCTGCGCGAGCTGCGGCCGACTCGACAGGTCTTCCAACATGAAATAATTCCGCAAGGGGACCACGTGGGAGAGAGCTTGCACGACAACGTTGAAGTAGTCGTTCGCTTTGATGTTGTTCATGCCGACGAAGCCAGGTATATACTCTCGATTTGAGAGGTCCCACGACACTTTGGGCTCCCTGTCCAGCTTCGCGACCTCGTCCTTGGTCATGCGCGGATCCACGACGAATTTGATGTCATCCAACGACTTGGACGTGACTTCGTAGCCTTCGGGGAGCACGTAGACCTTCTTCGTCTCCATGTTGACGTATACGTGGTGTCCCTCTTCCAGAGCATGGAAGTAAGCTTGTGACTTTGGGCCGCGACCTTGGTAGTATTTGCCGCATACGAGGCAGGCGTAGACGTTGATGTTGGACAGAGTGACGGAGCACAGCTTCTCAAAGTCGAAGTCGAGGACTTTGCGATTGATCGTGTCCAGGTACAGGTCGGTGTATCCAGCCTCTGGGGCGGTCTGGCGTCTCGGCGCAGCGACGGCGGGCTCGTTGTCGTCTTCGTCCAGCTCCGCATGCTCCTCCTGGTGTGCGCCTGCGACGGCTACTTGCCCCCGGTCGCGCTGGCGCGGAGACATGGGGCGGCCGTTGCTGGTCGCGCCATTGGCCTGGGGGCTTTCCATGTCTTCATCCTCGACCCTGGCGCGCTTTGGTGCCGGAGACGGCGCGTCGTAGACTTGTTCGAGAGGCTCCAGCGCGGGTCGCTTGGACATTGTGCGCGGCGGAAAGAGGTGCGGTGCGTCGAGAGGCGGGAGAGCGTGCGCCTACAGCATCAGGCTTACGGCAGAGTCCGGTGCGGTGGTGAAGCATCAGAAGTCGTAGGCATCCAGACGGTCACGGGCTCCGGTGGAACCATTGGCCGGGGAAGCTCCGCAGACACCGCAAACACAGCTCCAACGCGGGCAGGCCGAGAAAAAAGTCGCGTTCAGACACCACCCACCACCCACCGCACGCCCTCCCGAATTCCCCTCCTTGCCTGTTTACGAGTGCGTGCAAGATGGTATGCCGCCCGCCGCACGCGAAGAGGCGCAACAGTACTGACGCCCGTACAGTCCAACCCCACCCAGATCTTTGCGGAGGACGTCACCGAGGAGAAGGGCGAGAATGCGCGTCTCTCGGCCTTTGTAGGCGCCATCGCCGTCGGCGACCTGGTCAAGAGCACACTGGGCCCCAAGGGCATGGACAAGATATTACAGTCGGCGTACGTGACCCCGCGCCGTGCATAGTGTGCTGCAACTAATGTGTGCAGTTCTACCGGCGAGATCATGGTCACCAACGACGGCGCGACTATCCTCAAAGCGATTGCCCTCGACAACGCCGCCGCCAAGGTCTTGGTCAACATCTCAAAGGTCCAGGATGACGAGGTCGGCGACGGCACCACATCAGTCACGGTCCTTGCCGCCGAGCTGCTGCGAGAGGCCGAGAAGCTGGTCGACCAGAAGATCCACCCCCAGACCATCATCGAGGGCTACAGGATAGCGAGCTCTGCGGCCCTCAAGGCGCTAGAGAAGATTGCCGTAGACCACAGCAGCGACGAGCAGGCTTTCAGGAAAGACCTCGAGGCCATCGCCCGGACGACCCTCAGCTCAAAGGTGCTCTCGCAGGACCGACAGCAGTTTGCCAAACTCGCCGTCGACGCCGTCCTCAAGCTCGGAGGCTCGACCGACCTCACGCACATCCAGATCATCAAGAAGGCTGGCGGAAAGCTCAAGGACTCGTACCTGGACGAGGGTTTCATCCTGGACAAGAAGTTCGGTGTGAACCAACCCAAGCGCATAGAAAACGCAAAGATTCTGGTTGCCAACACAGCCATGGACACAGACAAGATCAAGATCTTCGGTGCACGCGTCAAGGTCGACTCGACCGGCAAGCTCGCGGAGCTGGAGAAGGCCGAGCGCGAGAAGATGAAGGCCAAGGTCGAGCGCATCAAGGCACACGGCATCAACTGCTTCGTCAACCGGCAGCTCATCTACAACTGGCCAGAGCAGCTCTTTGCGGACGCCGGCATCTGCTCCATCGAGCATGCCGACTTTGACGGCATCGAGCGCCTGGCACTGGTCACGGGCGGAGAAATCACATCGACATTCGACCACCCGGAGAACGTCAAGCTCGGCCACTGCGATCTGGTCGAAGAGGTCATCATCGGAGAGGATGTCTTGATCAGATTCTCGGGCATCAACGCTGGACGGGCATGCACCATTGTCCTCCGAGGCGCAACCGAGCAACTTCTGGACGAGGCTGAGCGGTCGCTACACGATGCCCTTGCCGTTCTGTCGCAAACAATCAAGGAGCCCAGGACAACGCTCGGTGGTGGCTGTGCCGAGATGAACATGGCCAAGGCGGTGGCGGAGGCTGCACAAAACGTGGCTGGCAAGAAGGCCATTGCCGTCGAGTCTTTCTCCAAGGCACTCCAACAACTGCCCACGATCCTGGCCGACAATGCCGGTTTCGACTCAAGCGACCTCGTTACACGCCTCCGGAAAGCCGTCTACTCGGGCTTGACTAGCTCGGGCCTGGATCTGTTGTCTCCTGGAGGTGGCATCACGGACATGAGGGAGCTGGGCGTCATCGAGAGCTACAAGCTGAAGCGCGCGGTGGTGTCGTCGGCGTCGGAGGCTGCCGAGGTGAGTTTGCCCATTGTTTGATCTGGGACTCGACTAACATGATCTAGCTGCTGCTGCGCGTAGACAACATTATCCGAAGCGCGCCGCGGAGACGTGAGCGCATGTAGGCATGGGACGAGCAAGCGTGATGCCGTGAAGGGGTCGACACTAGATAGGTGTATACTACGGAAGTCATGAATGCAGTCAGACAAGCTGGCTAAGGACCATTTTTCTTTGCGTCATGCTCCATGTCGGACTTGATGCGCGTCGGCGGTTGCTGGCAAATGACGAGTGAAGTAATCAGGCCATGTCGCGAGGTGTCTTTACGGACTCGCGGGCATGCTCAGCCCTCGCAGCATGTCTTGTTCAGTTTCATGTCGTGGGCAGGGGCACAAGGGTGCCAAGGGTGGGACTAAAACGAGAGCAGGCGCGGCGAGACCCCAGTTTACACCAAGCCCCCGCAGATTAGCATCGAGGCCAAAATCCGCATCACGGCAGCGGACACTGCTCCTCCTCCTGCCCACGCCCATCGGCACCCACGGATGCTCCATCTCGCTCGCCCTCGCCGCCTTGCCTAGGCTTCCGCTCCATCGACGCAGGACCCTCGCCGCGCCATGCCGCGCCCGCGCCGGCCGCCCGGAGCTGGCTCGACGCTCACGACGCTCGCCCTCGTCCTCGTCACGCTTGTGGCCGCTCAGCAGCAGCATCCACTCGACCGCCATGTGCACCAGACGTCTGCCCGCGCCGAGGTGCACATGCTCGCACCCCATCACGGACAGGCCAGCCGCAAAGACACGGTAGGCGACGCCCCCGGCCGCCCTGCCTACACGCCCTTGAACGACCAGAACGTGCGCGCCGTAGCTACCAAAGTTCCTTCTGCTCCAGCCATCAGCGCTGTCAGAGCCCATCCTGCCAGACACGCTGCCTCGGGGGGCCTCGTCCCCAGTGCGCGCTCTCTGCACGATTGGGAAGTCGAGGACTTTGTTCTCCTGGCGACCGTCGACGGCCACATGCACGCACGCGACCGCTACAACGGGGAGGAGATCTGGGAGCTGAGCGGCCGCCCCATGCTCGAGACCATCTACAACGTCTCGGAAGACCGCCCCGGCCCCCAGCACCAGTCCTTTGTGTGGATCGTCGAGCCCCGCGAGGACGGCGCCCTGTACCTCCTCACCCCCGGGCCCCACCCCCAGCTCCAGCACCTGGGCGTCACCGTCAAGCAGCTCGCCGAGAGCGCCCCCTACTCGAGCGACGACCCGGACCTCCCCGTCGTCTACAACGTCGAGAAGAAGACGTTTATGCTCCTCGTCGACGCCGCCTCGGGCATTGTCAAGCAGAGCTTCACCCCGGGCGGCAACTTCCCCTACGACGACAGCTGCGCCCCCGACTCCAAGAACTTCTTCACCACGCGCGAGCGCGACTGCCGCGGCGTCATCGACATTGGCCAGACCCAGTACACCATCACCATCCACAACAAGAAGACCAACGAGCTCATCTGCACCCTCAAGTATGCAGAGTGGAATCCCAACAGCAGAGACAAGGACCTGCAGTCCCAGTACGACCAGACCCTGGACAAGCAGTACATCTACACCATGTACAACGGCGAAGTCATCGCCTTCGACTACAAGCGCCCGCGATCCCACCAGCGCCCCCTCTACCGCCAACGTCTGCCCTACCCTGTCGCCCGTGTCTTCGACGTTGCCCGCCCCCTGAACGACCAATCCAGCGAGCCGCCCCTCGTTCTGCTCCCACAGCCAGCCGGCCCCATCTTCTCCGAAGACAAAGCCAACCACGTCCTGCTCAACACCACCGAGTCCGGCGCCTGGTATGCCCTGTCCGAAGTCAACTACCCCGCAGTCACCGACGGTGCACCGGACGCAGCTTGCTACAAGCAGGATCAAGTATCCTACGACTGGGACTCGGCCTACCTGCTGCCGGACAAGAGCAGCCTCGTCGGTGTTCACAGGCTAGACTACCGGATTCCCAGCCAGCAGGCACAGCTGCCAGGCATTCCTGCCACGACGTACTACCCAACGTTGAACGACCAGGCCGTGTCCAATCAGCCTGAGACGTCGCACCGTGAGCAGCACCAACCACCGACCATAGACGCGACAGGCCAGACGCAGGACAGAATGGCTTCGATGAAGCTTTTGGTCTTTTTCCTTGCAGCTGGCCTATTCGTTGGTGCTTCCGTGAAACCAACACTACGCGAATCATGTCTGAGCCATCTGAAGAGACTATTGCATTCGGCCAAGGCCAAGTTGCCTCCCGCTCCAGTGCCCACCTCTGCCGAGCCGCAAGTACAACCTGTAGAAGAAGAGGCTCTACCTCTCCCAGTCGACGAGAACCTCGTTTCCGAGAAGCCGATGGTGGGAACTGTAGCGAAAGATGACATTGCCGCACCCGTTGCTGAGGAGGTCAAGGAGAAGAAGGTGACTTTTGACGTCCCAGACGACGAAGACGAAGATCTCGCGCCCCTTTCCAGGACCACAACTGTCGAACGTAGCCCCCCTGCCGAAGACGAGGTCCTGCCTGGCACTCCGCTCAACGTGGACGCTCAACCGATGACTAGCAGTACCGATGATGTTTCTCAGGATTCGTCAGCCGCGCCCACGACTCCCAAGAAGAAGAAAGCACACCGAGGCAGACGTGGCGGACGTAAACTCAGCAAGAACCAACAGAAGGAGGAAGACGAGGTCAATCGAATTGTAGATGCAGCCAAGCAGCTCGAGGTAGGACCGAGCCTGCAGCCAGATGAGCTCACTGTCAGCGGCGGCGACGTGCAGAACGTATCCGAGATCAAGCGGATCGGCAAGTTGACAATAGACCAAGACCGACTCCTTGGCAACGGGAGCGGAGGAACGTTTGTCTTTGAGGGTAAATGGAAGGTACGCTGAATCTCTGTTCGCTCTCAATTTCTTGTGCTAACGCCGCTTCAGGAGGTCAAGGTGGCTGTCAAGCGCATGCTACCGCAATACTTTGGACTCGCGGAGCAAGAAGTAAAGCTTCTGCAGAACAGCGATCCCCACCCGAACGTCATCCGTTACTTTGACGACGAGAGGGATGAAAACTTCCTCTACATCGCCGTCGAACTCTGCCAGGCCAGCCTGTTCGACCTTTACAAAGACGGCCGTCCAGGCGAGGAACTCTCCGAAAGCCATCAGCGTCTGGTGAACAAGATCAGCGGCAAAGCTGCAGCTTGTCTGTACCAACTGGCCGCTGGATTGAATCACCTTCATCATCTTCGCATCATCCACCGCGACATCAAGCCCCAGAACATACTCATCGCACAGCCGTTGATCACGTCCAAGGACGATGTACGGCTCGTCATCTCTGACTTCGGACTCTGTAAGACGCTGCCCGATAACGTTAGTACCCTTGTCGGAACGACTGGCAATGCAGGCACTGTTGGCTGGAAAGCGCCTGAGCTCATCTCGCAGCCCAAGGAACTAGCCAACGGCAGCTCGCAAGGCTTCTCTCGCGACTCGTCGAGCTCCACGGACCCAGTCGCCCAAGGCGTGAAGCGGGCCGTCGACATCTTCTCTCTCGGTTGCGTGTTTTACTACGTGCTCACCGGCGGCTGCCATCCCTTTGACGACGAAGAAGGCTGGATGCAGATCCGTGAATACAACATCAAGAAGGAGAAGTCGAACCTCGATCGCCTGCTTCTCGGTGCAGACTCTGTGGAGCCACATCGCCTCATCCACTGGATGCTGCGACCTAGGCCTGAAGACCGTCCCAACGCCTTCCAAGTGATGAACCATCCCTTTTTCTGGGATGATCAGAAGCGCCTTGATTTCCTGTGCGACTGCTCCGATCATTGGGAACGTGAACCTCGGGACCCGCCATCTGCCCACCTGTCGGTGCTCGAAGAAGCCTCGCAAGACGTGCTCGACCACAGACGCAACTTTCTCGCCAAGCTCGATCAGGGCTTCATCAACTCGCTCGGGAAACAGCGCAAATACACAGGCGACAAGATGCTGGATTTGTTGAGGGCGCTCAGGAATAAGAAGAATCACTATGAGGATATGGACGATGCAATCAAAGCAAAGGTGGGGCCTTTGCCGAGCGGTTATCTCAGGTATTGGACGGTCAAATTTCCGCAACTGCTTATGGCTTGTTACGAGGCGGTGTTGGCCTGCGACCTGGAGCATGAGCCGCGGTTCAGGAAGTATTTCGAGAGCATGAAGTAGTCAGGGGGTAGGTGGGGGTATTAGCAATCAACGCTGGATTTAAACGTGACTCGTTTGCTCATGGATTGACTGTGATGGCTACCTCTTCAAGCGACTACCATCCAGTTCCGCTAGACTCGCCCTGACCATGTCGGGGTTGTTCCTCAGCAGCTCTTGGACCCTCTTCTCGAAAGCCTTGATCATGAAGTCTGCCACCTTGGGCGCGACGCCCCCACTCAGAGCGGCATACATGGGGTTCGCAAACGCGAACTCGACTGCCAGACTGACCTGTGTCTGGTCGTTCTGTATAGCCTCAACAGTCCACTTACTCCGCAGGTGGGTAAGCAGGCCCTTCTCGCCTTCCCTTCGCTCCGCCGCCTGGTGCCCGCCGTCGAGGTGATGCGCGATATCCTCCGTCTTCAAACTCGTCTCGGTATTCCCGCCCACACTCTCCACATAGCGCCCCGGTATGCAGTACACCCTGCTCACGAAACTCTCGGTTATGCCGCCAAAGCCGCTGGTCAGGGTGCCCTCGGATGGCCAGCGCCGGCCGTAGACCTTGTCCGGTGCAGACCACTTGGTTATGTCGCTGCGCTGGCAGTAAGGCAGGAAGTGCTGGTAGTTGGGCACGTCGGCTATTATGGAGTAGACGGGGGCCGAGGGGTAGGGCAGAGTTCGCACGGCGGTCAGGATCTGTGGTGGCGACGACGAAGAAGGCAGCGCGGAGTTCAGGGCTTCGAAGGGGTTGGGCAGGAAGGTCCGCCGCTGCGAGGGGGGTTGGCGTGGGCGCGCGCAGCGTGTCGTTGGACGGGTGAATCGCAGGGATGCCATTACGGGTTGGCCAAGCGTCGATATATGGCGGAGTTGTGTATGTGCAGAGTTTGATCGGTGTCACCTCGACATGGTGGCTGAGCGGTTTGAAAGCCCAGAGCCCATGAGCGCATCACGCTCCAGATGGACCAGTTGACGCAGATCCGCGCTAGCCCTAGAGAAGATGGATTGCTGCGGCTGCGGCTCTGCATGACGCATGGGATCTCCAAGGCTGTCAGGGACCTCCAGGGCTGAACCAAACTCCTTTGGGCGCTAGCGCTCGAAATTTCCCCTCCATGAGTTGCAAGATTCCCCGCTTACGCGACTTTGTCAGGAGTCCGAGATGGCTGCGAAGACGGACAGCATGAACGGTGCACACGCGGGAACTGCCAGTGGCGCGAGTGTCCACGATGCCGGCGACTCGAGATTCCAGACAGACAACACCATGTCCAGGAAACCACAACCGAAACAGCAACTCTCCAAAGCAATGGAGCACATGCGCTTCGCAGTCACAGTCGATCCTGTTCCGCATACTCCAGCTTGCACGCCGCCACCAGAGGCTCTGACGGCCACATCGCCAGCCGCCCTCGACTCCGCCGAGAACGACGCTTATGGAGTGCCTGCTTCTCTACAACCCGTGCGCGCCCCACCGTCTCGCTCCCACGACCCAGACAACAATCAGAAGCGCAGCGATCCCTTTGCGTTCGGTTCGCGCTACCTGGAGGAAGGCGACAACATCTTCGAGTTCAACGCCTGGGACCACGTAACCGTCGACTCCAACTACCTCGCCTTTTCAGAAGAACAGTATTCCAGACAACGGCAAGAGCCGGTTTCCGACTTTGATCGCAAACGCTACAACGCACAGCCCGAGAAGTGGTGGAACCAGTTCTACAAAAACAACAAGACCAACTTCTTCAAGAACCGCAAATGGCTGGCACAGGAGTTTCCTATTCTAGAAGAACTGGGCGCCGAGGATGGGCCAGAGGCTACGCTGTTGGAGGTCGGCGCCGGGGCAGGGAACAGCGCCTTTCCCATCCTGCAGAGAAGTCAGAACCAGCGGCTGAAGATACACGCGTGCGACTTCTCCAAAAAGGCAGTCGAGCTCATCCGCAACCACGAACTCTACGACCCGGAGCGCATACAAGCTGACGTCTGGGACGTGGCCGCCGCTCCCGACTCGGAGAACGGCGGGCTCCCCCCAGGTCTGGCTGAAGGCAGCGTAGACGTTGTGCTCATGATCTTCATCTTCAGCGCGCTGAGTCCCAAGCAGTGGGACCAAGCCGTCCGCAACATCTGGCGGGTTCTCAAGCCGGGCGGCCAAGTCCTCTTCCGCGACTACGGCCGCGGCGACCTCGCCCAAGTCCGCTTTAAAAAAGGCCGTTACATGGAGGAAAACTTCTACGTCCGCGGCGACGGTACGCGCGTCTACTTCTTCGAGCAGTCTGAACTCGAGGATATCTGGGGCGGCGCCAGAAAACGCGATACTACCATTGGCAACGTGGCGGACACCACCATATCCCAAACCGAGGCCGAGGGTGTCATCGCGGATAAGATGGAGAGTCTGTCTCTCCACGATCCTGGCATGCAGACGAGAGAGCAGAGCCACGATGACGTCAACGATCTGGACACTCCCAGGCCGGGTTTTGAAATTGCGCACATTGGCGTCGACCGACGGATGCTGGTCAACAGGCAGAGGAGGCTGAAAATGTATAGGTGCTGGATGCAGGCTGTGTTTCGCAAGGCAGGCATGGAGAGCGAGGTGCCAACGAGCACGCTGAGGCAGGACAAAGAAGACGCTGCAGAGGAAGAGGAAGAGGGGCAGAGTGGCGTGGGAAAGGAGGATGCAGTGGAAGGAGGGGGCGTTAAGGTTTGAGGGTCCGAATCGTGAGGGTGGAATGCAAAGGTTGCAGTGGTGGCCTGTAGTGGGGATGAATGATACCATGACATATGAGAGAGAAGACGTTGTAAAAGTAGAGTATACTATGCGTCAAACCACTGTTGTGGTTAGAAAGCAGCGCTAGAGAGCACACTTGATTGACCCGTCGTGTTGTCTCCCGCCTCGTGGGTCTCATGGATCATACACAGCAGCAGATGCAAAAGCCTTTGGTCGAAAATGCACTGAATTGTGGTGTACCATGAGACAAAGACCGCTATGCTACGCTAAACTACCAGGCTCGTGATACAAGCTATGATGCGAACCCAACACCCAATGCTGCGCTTTCCAGAACCAGCACCTATAGAGCCTCAACCGAGGGTATCACAAGAACCGGTGCAAAGCCTACCCTCCAGTCCACAATCATGACAAAACTTCCCTGCACACGTCTAGTTCCCCTCAAGAATCCCCTTGAGAATCCCTGCTCCAGGTCCTACGAGTGAATCCGCCAACTCCTTTTCTCCAACAACACTAGCAACCCTGCGATCCTCTACCGCAACCCCGGGGAAGGCTTTGCCCCTGCCTCTCCGGCTCGGCGTGCCAGCGCCAACATCCAGCGACCCCGCTTTGCCCTCCACCGCTGAGACAAGCGAGAGTGTTTCCAGACTGCTCACAATGTCTCTGAACTCTGTGCTCGTCAGAGGATGCAGTATGTTTTCTCGTTTGCATAGCACGGTGTAGGCTTCGAAGAGTTCCTTGATGCTAGGGGATGTAGTGTGGGATCGGGAAGGTGTGGCCAAGATGCTATCGGCGGCAGTGGCGCGCTTCTTCTTCTCAATAGCAGAGAGCGAGCAGAGAACGGCTTTTTGTTGCAGATTGAGGTTCCGCAGGCGTTGGCTGGTGCCGTTGCTGAAGACAGCTGCTGTAATTCTGGCCATGTGGGCAATGGTGGCGCGCGGTGCAGTTTCGACGGTGAGCGAGGCGAGGGAAGCTGCGATGACGCTGTTTAGGTCTTTGGTTTTGGCGGGAGAGCGGATGGCCGGGGAGGAGAAGTTGATGTTCTCTACAAGCGGTGTTTTCGAGGGCGAAGGCGTGGGAGATGGTGTGATTTCTGTGGCTTTTTTCGCGTGTCGGTCGCGCGTGTCGGCTTCGACGAGGTCGATTGCTCGCCGGCAGATGTCAAAGGCTTTGCGCAGGTCGCCGGACTGGGCGGCTACCTTTTTGGAGAGGAACACAATGGCGGTTGGGTGGATGAAGGGCAGCTGTGTTGAGCCGGCTGGGAGAAGGGCTTTGAGTTTGGCAGTGATGACGGAGGAGATTTGGGCGGCATTGTATGGGAGGAAAGGCAGTAGCTGTGGCTTGAGACCGCGGGCCTTGAGTCGCGGGAGAAAGCGATCCGTGAGATCCAGCGCGTTGGCAATGCCGACCAGCACCAGCCCCGATGCCTTTTGTAGTGACCACTCGAAGATGTTGTAGAAGAGCTCGACGTCGAGCTCGAGCAGGTGGTCCACTTCGTCGAGGGTAACAACATACGACGTCTGTCGCTGCATGAAGACGGTCCGCAGCGCTTCCATCTCGTCGCCCTCTGCAACTTCGGTGATGTCGACAAAGTCTTCGAGCAGCGTCCTGTACAGATCTGTAGCGTTCTTCACGCTCATGCAGTTGATGTAGCCGGTTCTGACAGACTCGTCCGCGGAGACGGTGCGGCAAACATCGTTGACAAAGGCGCTCTTGCCGGTGCCGGGCGGGCCGGAGACGTAGATGCAGCCTGAGGTCTTGGCCTTGGTTCGGCTTGTGATGAAGGTCGCGAGCTCCCTCCTCTCGGTGTCGCGGCCGAACAGCGCGGTGGGGGCAGAGCCTCTTGCGAAGACCTGGCGCGCTTCGTGGTAGATGGTGGGCGCGGTGCTGCGCGGAGTGCCTGGGGTGTGGGGAGTGCGAGGCGTCAGCGGCCGGCCGGCGATGATGAGTCGGTGTCTGGGTGTAACGGCCACTTTGCCGGCAAGTGTGTCGCGATGCCTGGGCGTCGAGGGGGTAGGCGCGAACTTGTCTGGCAGGTCGACGAGCGCCTTCTGCGGAGAGTTTTCTTGGGCAGGACTTGTGCGCGCCTTCCTTCCGCGTCTCGCCGCCGCCTTGTCTCCGGGCTCGTCCACATGCTGCTTCTTCGGGGTGACGAAGGGGTTCTCAATCTCGCCCTCATCGTGTATCACGAACTGCGTCCTCCGTTTTGCGCGTGTTGCGAGGTGGAGCTTGGAGTCTGCAGAGCGCGTCAGGGACGTCCCGTCGTCGATGCGTGCAGAACTACGCGTTCTCTTTCCAAGGACGGTAGACGCCATCGTGTTGTGCGGCGGCAAGGTGTGATGCGTGGTTGTGGAAGTTGCGAAGCACAACGATGGAAGGAGCTACCTAGGTAGGCGACACCTGGGCAGGCACGCGCGACGCGATCGCGTTAAGTGTTCCAAGATTGGCCTAGTGCCGCGCCCGCATTCAGCACCACCTAGGCCCATCCGGGCTGAGGCTTCACGGAAAGCACACACCAGGCGAGACCAGCAGTCTTCCATCATGTAGTCGTAGCGATCGAGCGTCGGTCGGACAGCGCTCAGTGCGTCACCCTGATTCTGTCGACTTGTTTGCTAAGAACCCTTGCGCCTCATGGCGCTCTCCAACGACATCACCCCCGTTTAATGTCTGGTGCACATCTACTAATCCCGGAAAAACGCGCAGAATGTGGTCACCACCGCTCCACTGCCACTGCGTTTGCGTGGTACAATTGGGGTGCTCTTGGCACTCCACGGTCCTACGGGTGGTGCAAGAAGCAGGGCTGGTACTAAGCGTACGACGTGGGCAATCGGGAAACCTGGTAGCATAAGGGCCTCACGCCCAGTGCACATCAATGGCCATCTCTCCCTTTCCCCAGTTCCCGCATCACCCCTCCCGAGCCAACCGCGCGGTGCGGGGCATCGCCAACAGAAGAGCGCGAAATGCCATATCCAACATATCCGTCGTGGTCACATGGCTTGGACTTCTTCCCAGAGGCTTATCCGTACCGCTATACCAGTCGACGATCGTCTCGAAGGTCGCGCGTTCCTCGATGGGCATTTTCAGAGCTCGCAGTAGGGCCATGTTGCGAGTTTTGTGTCTCTCATGACAAGATTGTACGCTACACGCTGGCCACCTAACCCCTCACCGCGCCCGTCTGACCATCTACAGCCAAGTCTAGAGGAAGGTCTGTTTGAGCTGGGGATGATGGCGCCTCCCTACTTTGACCACGTCCTGGAAGCTTACCAGGACATCCACTACCACTACAAGCGTGGTTTCGACCAACATGGCCCTGGATCTTACTACATCTCCCGCGAGATTAGGCGGCTATCAGAGCTGCTACGCAAGCTGTACTTTGCAACAGGTATGCGGGAGCTGGCTTCGTGGTCAAACCAGCTGAAGTACATGAGCAGCGACGTACAATTGGGACCCGGGCATCTTCAGCTGAGCACACTACCGAAGCACCGGCATAATTCTTGGTTCCTGCATTAGCGGATGGGGTGATAGATGCAGGCGCTTGGCCTGGCGGTGTTGTGCTCGACGAACTCATGTTGAACGCTGTATTGTTCCGTAGACATGGCCTGCACCCTCCTCAGGCAACCTGTTGCGGTGTACGTAAAAATGTTCGCTGCTGCCTGGTGCTGCTGTTTTGGCGATACAGCCGTCATGACGTCAAAGTGAAAGACCGGCGGAAGGTCGCGGTGACCGTGGAATTGTCCCGCTTACTTTACTATAGTCCGCACGAGCTTGTTATCTTGGTCAAAGGAAGCAACGATTGCTCCTTACTTTTCGGCTTTCTATTCCAGATCTAATGTCCCCACAATCACAATTGCACGTTGGCTGAACACATTTGCGTACCTGAATATATTCGACTACAAATCGAACCTTCTCTTACCTACGAACATGGCCATCCCGCAAGACTCCGCCACTGCGAATCGGCCATCAAAAACGAAGGGCACACAGCTAGCACCCGAAGAAAATAGCGACATCGCGCGAATCAGAAATTGTCTCCAAGGTGGCGCAGTCGCGGCCGAGGTCGCATCAGAAGGATACCGCGTCTGTCGCATCAACGCCTTTCTTCGGCGCGACCTTCAACAAGCTCGCAATGAGATTCGTAAGAACCGCGTCGACAGACAGACACAATCTGTTCAAGAAGATGCTCTCAAGGAACTACGTGATGAGTTGCCCGCAACGCGCCAGATGCTCGAGCGCCTCTGGGGTTTGCTCGAGCAGCGGAATGTCAAGATACCCGACGACGTCAAGGCCGACTATCAAGCGCTGAAGGCCAAGGACTCGCATGACTGGCAGCCCCGGCAGAGGGTCAGGACAGTGAAAAGCGTAGTGGCAAAGGGCAAGAGAATCGAAAACCCCAAAACGAAGACGGAGAGGAAGGCTGAAAGACAGCGGGTCGATAAGTTGCACAAGCGTCTCGAAGAAGGGAAAGCCAAGCAGACCAAGTTTCTGTTACACACGCCGGACGGCGAAATGTACGACGCACGGAAGCCTGTCCTTATTCCAGACGAAGCTGGAGACGAGGACGTTGCCGGCGAGCAGATGACAGCAGAAGAGGCGGCAGCCATCGAACATGCTGACTTCATGAAGAATGGCAGTTCTTACCGACCCCGGGCGCTTACTCTACCGTCTGGGCTTGTCGCGAAGAACGTCGTTGCGGGAGTCAAGCGCAGGTCAAGCGATTCGAATCCCTTTGCGACACTCAAGATGGGTGAAATAGAAGGCGTGTTCGTGTCGATCGCGGAGAGCCAGTTGGGATGAGTTTTGTTATCATCAGGGGGTATGGAGGTCTTCAAGATGTCTTTGCCATGAAAACGGGCTATGACATTGCCTGGCTATGTACTAGTGGTGTTCTCAGCGAGGCAACCGCGTCTATCTTGATAGCAGACTCATATCTTTCCTCATGACACAACATACCTGAGCCCCGAACTACCTGCATATTCTGACATTGGCCTTTGTTCCCGAGGACGTGGTCTGCGCAACTTTACCAAACGGTAGTATTCTGATGATGAGCTCATCTCATTTGGTTCCTGGCGTCGACACACAACTCCGACCCCGCAGTACATTTCTTACTGAATAATATGCTGGGAATTATGCCGAAGCTACCCACGCATGCGATTGATGGATGATGAATATGTGCGTCTCCACACGTGCAGCCGGTCGATTTGTTTGCTTTTTTGCTGAGTAACAGCGTCTCGCCTTGTTGATTTCACGCTCGTCTTCAATCAACACCAGCATCTACTGCCACTGTGCTTGAGTGTCTCCATTATTTCTTTGTTCCAGTCTCGCAAGCCAAAATCAGCGAGACTGCGTGTTCAGACGCGGCAATGTCGTGTTATCAAGGCATTCGCAAGGCAGTACGCGCCCGGTTCTTTCAAGCGAGGCCACTTCAGACACAGGGCGGGAAGGGGTGGTCACGTCGATGGTTGAGGTAGCCCGCCGAGCAAAG
>Ga0265797_10000795_pt1 | contig 57477 bp, 53 predicted proteins | sample P2T30metagenome_FD_192433 | JGI IMG/M metagenome (GOLD analysis project Ga0265797, IMG submission 192433) | Plant litter microbial communities from East Loma Ridge, Irvine, California - P2 T30 | ecosystem: Environmental > Terrestrial > Plant litter > Unclassified | place: USA: California...
GTTTTGCTGGGGAGCCTGTGGATCGGGGATGAAGAGTTTGGGAGGAGGGCGGAGAGGTTTTGGGGGACAGTTTTTGGGGAGGGGGACAGGGTTCCTGAGGAGGTTATGAATGGGGAGGGGGAGCGTGAGGTGGAGATTTTGGGCGAGAATGAGAGGACTTGGAGGAGGAGGGTTATTTCCGTTGCTGGGAACCATGATGTTGGATATGCTGGGGATTTGACTGAAGCGAGGATCGAGAGGTTCGAGAGGGCTTTTGGGAAGGTTAATTGGGAGGTGAGATTTCGGTTGCCGAATGCTACGCTGCAAGTCGATCAGGAGTTTGCTAGCAAGAAGACACCAGACTTCTACGATGGACCTGGTGCGCAGCCGGAATTGAGACTCGTTATCCTCAACTCAATGAACCTGGACGAACCCGCTATCAGCCCATCTCTGCGCGAAGACAGCCTGAGATTCATGGACCAGCATATCTGCAACCCAAATCACGACCACGAACACTCCGCCACCGTCCTCCTGACGCACATCCCCTTCCACAAAGCCTCAGGAATCTGCGTCGACGGGCCCTTCTTCTCGCACTTCCCGCCCGAAAACGGCGCCGGAATCCGCGAGCAGAACCACCTCAGCGAACACCTCAGCAGACAAATGTCGCATTGTCTCGCAGCAGGCACCTCCATCGTGCTCAACGGCCACGACCACGAAGGCTGCGACACGCGGCACTACACCACCCCCGAAGGCGAAACGATCATCCCCAAAGCCATCCGCAGCAGCGACTTCGACACTCTCTCCGCAGACGAAAAACTCGCTTCTTTCCGTGAGATCACGGTGCGCAGCATGATGGGGTCGTACGGGGGCTATGCGGGTTTCTTGTCTGGGTGGTTTGATCAGGATGAAGGGAGGTGGGAGTTTGAGTACGCGACTTGTGGTTTTGGGGTGCAGCATATTTGGTGGGCTTGTAATATTGTGTTGTTACTGGAGTTGGGATTGGGGGTTATGAGTGCTTTGGATGCGCTTGCAAAGAAGTTCTTTGAGCCTGAGCAGAGGGAGAAGCTGAAGGAGGCATAGTTGGATTTTTTGTGGCTTTTGTAGTATATTGAGCGTTCTCGTCTGCTTCCCTTTTCTATGAATTGTCGCAGCCTCAGAGTGGGTTGTCTGCTTGTTCCAGGCAGTAGGTGTATGTAAGATAATTCCAACGCCTTCTCATGATTAGACAAAACCGTTTTGGATCGTATACATTCAGACCAAACACAAGACTCAAGCTTCGGCAATTATTATTAGGCGAGTTCAATTTAGATGATTGGCTCGCTTGGACTGTCCAACTTGCCGTACGGAAGATTTTGCGGTGGTGCGGCGTGGTGAAGACACCAACGCATCCATCGCTTAGTCTGAACGACTCATGGTCACCGCCTACCTTTTGCACTTCGCTTTGCTACACAACACAAACAGCCCATCTACGCGGAAATGGACTTGTCAGTAGCATATTTGCATCCGTCAACGAGCGACATACGCGTCTGTATCTTGGAAAAGATGGCATTCAGCAGCACGAGAGCTCACACGACAATCTTGTCTAGTGCAATATATCCCGTCGACCTGGTCAAGCCTGGAGGCCAAAGCGTGTATATGCCTGCAGACTGCTAGATGATGCCCTATCGGGTCAACGCTATGGCCCAATGCCCTGTCTCGCCTGTGTAGATCAGCTCTGGAAGACACTCTGTTCTCGTGTATAAAAACTTCGCGCCTGTTGCGATACTAACCGACGACCATCGTCACATAGTCCTCCTCTCTAACCATTAATACAACGCCATGCGCTTCCAATCTGTTCTTCTGGCCTCTGCTGCCGCTGCGGGTGCTCTTGCCAGCACTGTCAATCGCACTCTGACCAATGGCTGGGGCAGCACGCCTTCAGACCGCCACTACATCAACCACACCCAGGCTCTTGCTGTGCTGAACGCTGGTGTTGCTCGCTCTTTGGAGACTGGGTGAGCTCTCTTCTTCTTCTGGCTCGTTGAGACACGCGTCGAGACATTGTGCTGACATCCACTTAGCGTATTCGAGAACATCGCCGTTCTCGATCCCTCCGCCCACCTCGTCGCTTTCATCCACATGGACAACTCCTACTACGGCAGCATCGACATGTCACAGAAGAAGGCCAAGACCGTCGTCCTGTTCAACGGCCAGTTCCCTTCGCACGGCCTGTACAACCGCACCCAGCCTGGTCCGGGCAACGACCTCTGGAGCCTGCAGACTTCTAACGACGGTTTGGTGGTCTTCCCCGGCGGCCAGCCGATCTACGACCACGATGGTTACTTCATTGGTGCTGTTGGTGTTAGCGGTGGTACTGTGGAGCAGGATGTCGATGTGGCGATCCATGCCGCTGAGGCGATTGGAACTACGCTTAAATTGGATCTTTAGGTCACAGGAAAGAACAGATATCTGAGCCTTCTCGCATAGCATTCATTTCTCTCCGCGGTCTTGGTCGTCCGTGCTCTGCCACGTACAGGTTCACAAGCTGCCCAGTCAAAGTAGACCCCTCTGAGCTCCAACCTGTGCTGGCTACGCAATCCCCAAGTTCCTTACGCAGCAATCCCCTGACCTGACAGGCCCAACAATGCCTTCATTTCCCCTGAAGTCGATTGCAAGAGTCTCACACCGTGTGCATCCATTTCATGGCGGACGTGGAGTAATGCACTCTCCTCCTGGTTGACTGCTTTAGTCGCGTCTTCCACCACAAAAGTCTGAAATCCTTCTTTCGCAGAGTCGATAGCAGTGCATTTGACGCAATAATCGAGCGCAAGGCCACAAACAACCACCTTCTTGATTCCACGCTCGCGGAGAAGGTCGGCCATACCGGTCATCGCGATGGCAGGCTTGCGGAAGTCCGGACCGAAGCCTGAATATGCTTCGAGGCGGGAGTCTTCACCCTTCCTGATGATGCGATCAATGAGAGAGAGGTTCAGCTCTGGGATGAATTCGCAACCAGTGGTTCCTTGGATGCAGTGATCGGGCCAAAGCGTGATTTGCTGCGATTCGGCGGTGTTTGGATCGCTGGCTTCAGGGTTGGTGATAGTATGAGTAGAAGTGAAGGGTTCAGCTCCTGGATGTTGACTCGCAAACGAGCAATGGTTGCTGGGATGGTAGTCCTGAGTGGCGATTTTGATCTTGAACGGTAGCCCGAGGAGCGAGTTGATGACTGATGCCACGTTTCTTCCGTTTTGTACCGCAAGTGCGCCGTTCTGTTCCTTGATTAGCCTATTTTGCCATATTTTGCGAGCGAGGAGGCGTACCGGTGGACAGAAATCTTCCTGGACGTCGACGACAATTAATGCCGTGTTCTCCATTGCGGGTAAAGCCAGGGCGCTGATGTGGAGAGAGTGGGTAATCTGTGAGTGGGAGAAGAAGCAGCAACCTGGTGGAGCGGGCTTTTAGATGATTGAGTAAACATAGACTACTGATAATGACTGGTTTGAGTATAATTACCTTGAGGTGGTGGTGTTGATAGTGAGCTGGCAGGTATTGAAGTCATTCCAGAAAGTGATGAGGTCAGCTGAAGCTTCCGAAAGGTGCTGCGGGAAAGCGGACCATCTGAGCCCACCACCTTCCATTCACGCCGAACAATCCAAAATGCAAACTTGGATTGATTCAATCGCATAGGATCTCAGCGACATCTTTGAGCATTTATACATACTGGCGATATCATATCAGGCCACTAGATTTCAATAGGCTAAGAGGTAGTGACAGTGTCTCAATGGAAGACCTACTGACTTTTATGTTAGTACTTGACGATATCGGCACAATAGCGATTCATTCGCTGCGAGATGCTATCGGTGCCTCGACGACAATCGTTCTCGTTTTGATATCCATGTTTGATGATCCCAGTACAACGACTATTCGATCGATCTGAGAAATCGTCAGCGTCTCCGTGGTGGGCATATTCACCTCGATTACAGCACCTGAGGATAATGGCACAATGGATATGCAAATGCTCCGAAACATCATGAGCGCTTCGGTGGGAAGCATACTGGAAACAACAACGATCACTGACCGCATATGCACAATGGCCATTGAGATAGATGCTCCGAAGCCGAACCATGCAAAAAACACATGTGATAAGGGTCTAGTGCACCATGTCTTGTGATCGATTACCTCAATTCCTAGATATCTCTAGTATCACTTTTGTAACATTCTGGCGATTCAGAATCTTCATACATATTGGCGTCACGATACTAGCACAATGAGTTTCGAGGCCCTCCGGCACAACACCAATCTCTCGATGGAAGACCTATCCCTTTCCACAGCGATAGCTGATGATACTAGCACAATGAATTTCGAGACCCTCCGAGACAATGTCAATCTCTCAGTGGAAGACCTACTCTTGTGTACAACAATGGCCGTTGATACCAACACGATAAGTTTCGAGGTCCTCCGAGACAATACCATTCTGTCGATGGAAGACCTACTCCTTTCCATAGCAATGGCTGGTGATACTAGCACAATGAGTTTTGAGACCTACCGAGATGATGCGAATCTCTCCGTGGAAGAACAACTATTGTCCACATCAATGCCCGATGATACTAGCACAATAGCAAATGGATCGTTTGGAGAAATTGATCTTGTCTCGATGGTAAGCATGCTTATTCAGATCACAATGCTGGATGATAATATCACCATAATTATTTCAATTGTTACACTTGGTCGACATTCCCCGATGCTGAGCACAATTAGTATGGACCAACTCTCGTCAAGATACAAATAATAGAAATGGTACTTTCGAAAATTCTGCTAAAGTAGATTGGACGAACTGAGAACGTGGCGCAGGCATAGCCGCATAATCATCGCTTCTCCGGCGTCACAAAATCGATTGAAGTATCCTCTTTGGCAATATGTGTACAGGGCCGTGATGGTTATGTGCATTACTATTTAATTGCATACGCGCCTCATAGCCACTAGTGGATTGTATAGTCCCGATTTGTGCATACGACCTAGGTTTGGATCTTTTCAGCTGACGCTTTGTGTAAGACTCGCGCGCATAATGCATTTTAATGGAGGAGCCCGAAAGTTGTACATCATTTGATCACGATTTCTATTGAGAACAGCACGGCACCCGTGAGATGTCCATAATATTCCAACGGAAGTCAAGTGGTTAACGATGAAGATGACATGCAATACCAGCATATTAGCGATCGAAATCACTTGAAGCCCTGCTCGCTGGGGCCAGCTGAAATCGCAAGGGTATCGATATGCCATTCGTTGATGATTCTTGAAGATGATAGCCATGTAAGAAAGAGGATACTGTAGATCTCTCTACAGAAACTAGTCTGATTCCAGTCGCTGTATATAATGATACTCACCCATCTGCGAAATCAACCTTACAAACTTATTTGATGCCATAGGTAGTAGCGTGTAGCCGAGGGTGGATCCTGATATGTTTCAGGACTTCTATAAGAGCGAGAGTCAGTTGTCATAACTGGAAGTCGCGTGAAAGGTGCACATGTTGATTGGTTCGTGGCCAATGGCAACGCGTCTATCAGACTTCGTTTTCGTTTGCATTCACATGTCCATGCAACAATGGGAGTCATAAGACTGCCAGAATGGTGTTATTGCGGCGCTAGCAGTGACGCCCTCGAGTGGTGAGCATTTGGGAGTGCCTTCAAAAGCTCAAGCTTTCGATCGTGCTCTTTCTCTCGACCAGGCAAACACATACCAACATTGTGAGTATACCCTCAGCAGCATCCATTACCCTCTCCATACCACAACGACTTCTCCGTGCCTTGCGCATGGTAGTCTACTCACCCTCATCGTCACGTCGAGTCCTCGAAGGGCGGAGATTGATCGATATGGCCGCTAACATGCAGACAGTGCAAAACAACCATCTCCACCACCGCCACCACAACACACACTCTCTCTCCGTAAGTACCGTTACCTGTGCTGTTATCAGCGCACATATTCCATAGAACTTGGCTAACCTGTAACGATAGAACACCTTCTCCTCCACCTCTACCACCACCACCACCACTACCGCCGCCGCCGTCGTAAGTTTCTCATCCTTCTCGAGCAAGTATCAGCGACTTTGAACTAACAACCATGCTAGATGTGCCGCCACAAGAGCGAGGTACACTGCATCCTCTGCTCCCACACGGAGCTTAGAACTACCGACCCCTGCGGAAACGCACCCGAGGGCTTCTTGTCGGGAGCGGGCGCTCTTGCCTGCGACAAGTTCGAGCCCAGGCAGACCGTGCCGGAGCTCGAGGCTCAGGCCTCTTGCTCCCAGTGCGACGCCTCCGCCGCCGCCGAGCGTGTCCGTCGCGAGACGGTCATGAAGTTCTGGCGCCGCTGAGAGAGAGAGAGAGAGAGCAGAGAGAGCAGAGGGAAGAGAGAGGGGCGCGTTTAGCCTCTTTTTAAAAAACCAATGATACCCACGCCGGCTGCTGCCGAGCCTTCTCTTTCCTGAGACCTACTTCCATTTCTTTGTAGCATATTCTTTTCCATTGCGAGATCGAGTTCAATTGCGACCACAAGGAGCTTAGGACTCCGAGCCCATGCGGAAGGGCGCCGCGAGGGGCACCTTCGCCTGCGGCGGGCGCTTCTCCCAGGTCATCACGACCTACTACCAGCACCTGCCTTGCTCCACATGTTGGCCTGGCTCGGAGAACCGCCACCGCTGGGCTCTCGAGAAGCTCCAGAAGAAGTGAGGATGCAAATGGCACCACCATCGCCTGCGTCGAAGAGAAGAGAGAGGGGGTCGTTTGACCATTTGTTTTTGTGAAAATACCAATGATACCCACGCCGGCTGCTGCTGAGCTTCTTCTTCGCAATTTCTACTCCCAACGCCGGTGAAGCGTGTTCTCCTCCATCATCTTGTCAAACTGAGGGATATGGGTGGTGTGACACCATGGTTTGTTTCGTACCTCGCCACGGACGCGCTCTGCAAACCAAGAACACCATCCCAAACGTGGAAAGGCTGTGTTGACGCTGTGGCGGGTGTCTTCGTGAACAAGTTCGCCAAAGTTGTCTACTCCTTCGTATTTGCCGGCGTTGTCGTACAGAGTGGCGAGTTGAATTAGCTGACCCATGACTGTGATTGTGCCGTCGACGCCCATCTGCCCAATGTTAGTAGTTGTTCGGTGATCTGTTGGGGAATGTGAGCAGACTCACGTCTTGGTGCCGGACAATTGCTTCAGCAACGGCTTCAGCTTGATCATGCGCAGACCCGAGAGATTTGAGTGTCTCCAGCGCGAGGAAGCCGCCGTAGATATCGAAGGACATACGCGTCGACTTGAAGTACGCTTCAGCGGTGCCGATGTCGTGAAGCATGCATGTAAGAGCCCAGGTGCTGGGACTGAGAACAGCCGCGTGCTCGGGAAAGAGCTGCTTCGCGATGACTTGTCCTATAAGCAAAGTCAGTCATAGCCCGAGAACGTGTTCCTCCAATCCGACAGATCGTACCCCAATAGTAGACTCTCATGGAATGGTTGTAAGCCTCTGGCGAGAGCTGTCGTTTGACGAAGGACTGCGCTTCCACGATGATAGGATCTTCCAGCGGGAAGTGTACATCTTCAATCTTGACCGGTTCCGGTGGACTGATAGGTCTGCGAGCTTCGATTATCTGCTTGCCGCTGACAGGGACAGCAGTCCATCCGTTTGCCTGCACTTCGTTCGCCATTGTTTGTGTTTTGGATACTTTGCTTCCTACTTTCAGTTGGCGAAGATGGGTGGGATAAATAAAGAGGAGTGGGGATTGAACATGTGCTGCTGACGGGATAATGGCGTATCAAGCAAGACCCTTGATCGATCGAGCGGGTCCAAGAGCGACTGGAGCTGCATGGCTAGCTCGGGCCAAAATGGCTATGTCGTCGCCGAAGACATCTCTAGACGTGGCGCTCGCACAAGGAAGAGCGAGATGGCAGGCCGTTGAGCTTCATGTTCGTGATTGTCTGCTGTGTAACCTGCTGGTGATTGTCGCCGGAGGCCCGGCCACCGAGATCATGACGTGTTGGCAAAGCAGTTTTGTCTGTAGAAATCGAATCATTCTACAGAAGATTCAAAGCGCGGAACTCACCGCTCGACTTGTGCCAGGCTGAATGATACCTCCTAGCATGTTTCAACGGTCGTTCGTCTCGCTATTTACAAAGTGGTTCGAGCGGAACCAGAGCTCGCTCAATCACGTCGACTTGTGGAAATCGAAGGGCGTGTCTCCCCTGCACGTGCCCCCCGCCTCCAGATGCCGAACGAATGCCGACTCAGCCCTAGCAATGCTCTCCTCGTCCTCGAAATTACCATGTCAGAACTGCAGAGTATGGCAAGGAAGACATGGAGGTCCTGTGCGCGTTAATCAGAGAGCTAGAAAAGTCTAGCGCGCGTAGGAGTGACACATCTCTATCTTGCTCCCAGCTGGTATTTCGGGACACTCAAGGATGGCCAAGCGCTCTGTAAAGACAGCAAGACTCCATTGACAAAGGCCAAAGATTGGAATAACACTTGCGGTCATACCGATCTTACCCAAACTCACCAATACCTGAGCAGCGCCAGATATACGCTCATTCCGGGCTTCCTCAGCAGCTCAAACCTACTTACATCTATCTGTCAGCGATGCACATGTGTCGTGTTTCTCCATGACGCAGGTAGCTCGTCACAAATCTACCACATTTGGACAACAGCTGCGCGAGCATGACAGAACCGCGAAGTCCGTACCTTGGTACAACGAGAGCGATATGGACAAGCAGCCTAGTCTTCACTTCAACCATTCTTAGTAGCGACAGGGCGCTGCAAAGCACATGTAAGACGAGCGAAACATTGAGCGCATGCTTATAATATCTGGCGACTTACCTGCTCACCTGCTGCATCATTCGACAAACACCACGGTACTGATACCATACCAAGCAGCTTTCATCACTTCTCGGCTTCTCTCCATCACTCAACCGACAATACGCTGCCAATCCCACACCAAGTACCTTCAACCACTTCTCAAAACCACCATGTCAGATGCTATCGAACAATTCGGCTTCACCGCCGTCCCTCGCTCGCTGGACAAGCTCATCGCCACCCAGTCGACCAAATCAACCTCCAAGACTGTTGCAGTCGACGACATTGGCTTCCCAGACACGCCTCTTGCAGCAAGCATCCACGCGTACGCCAAAGAGAATCTCCCGAGGCAGACTTACAACCACTCCATGAGAGTGTACTACTACGGCAAGCTCCTCCATCAATCTACCAGCTCAAACAAGAGAACTAACACGAAAACCGTAGGCCGCGCCATCGTAGAACAGCACTTCCCCTCCTGGAAGTGCAGCCCAGAAACCCTCCTCCTCGCCGCCCTGCTGCATGACATCGGCACCACGCCCGCAAACCACACCTCCACCCACCTCTCTTTCGAATTCGCCGGCGGCTACATCGCTCTCGAGCTGCTCAAATCCCACCATGCCGAAGTCGCGCAAGCCGAGTCTGTCTGCGAGACCATCATCCGCCACCAAGACCTGGGCGACACGGGAATGGTCAGCACCCTCACAGCAATTATCCATTTCGCCACCGTCCTCGACAACGCGGGCTTGCACGGAGAGCTCGTTGCTCAAGGCACGATTGAGAGTGTTGTCAAGGCTTTCCCGAGAGAGAAGTGGACGGGTTGCTTTTCGAGCGTCGTGAGGAAGGAGTGCGAGGTGAAACCTTGGTCGAACACCACGCGCATCGAAGGGTTTGCGGAGATGGTGGAGGCGAACAAGCTCATGGAGCCTTATGATGGTTGATCGCGTGAAAGGGTTTTGTGGAAAAGATGTGGCGAGTGGTAGAATGGGCTTGGGTCCGATGCACTTTAGATACTCTGATAAACAACTCTGCTTTTGTTTCGAGCTGCAAGAATCACCGTGCCGTACGATTCATAATGGCAATGTAGTCCTAAAGCAAGTCATATTTGCTGTCCGCTTAAACGCGATGTCAACTGGCCAATCTACGCATAACTCTGCAGACATCAGCAAGGTGAAAACGGTTGTATGTCCCAATTGCTTTTGTGCTTCTATTATCGACAAAGACGCTGCAAAAAGACCTCTCGTCCTTTCGAGCGCTCAACGAAAGATAAAAGACGGTACATTCGCTTGAAGACTAATGCTATCAAGCACAGAGGCCAAGATACTCGTACTCGCCGCAGAGACGCTACCATTCCATTTTTGGCGCGCGTGAACTACTTTCAACCTGCTGAAACTATTCCTCTCCGACCTTTCCTCCGTTTCCGTGCGCCTTCTAATCACGCGTTCCGTGTGATCTTCGGCTGCGTTCTCTCAATTCTTTCGTGTTGCTTCATTCCAGTCGCCACTCCCGGTGGAGTTCGTGGTGTTGTTCATGATCGTCGGCGTGGCAAAATTGCTTCTTTGGTTTTAGGGCGTGCTTCAGTTCGGTGGCGTGTTTCCGTGATAAATCTCGTGCCTTGTGGTGCTATCTTCCTGGGTAGAAGGATAGGTAGTCGAGAGCCAAGGAGTTGCATTGATCTGTGAGTTGCTGGAGGTCTTTTACTGCGTTCGAGGGCTCGGCCTGGTTCGATCTGCTCAAGCTGGGTGGTAGAGGGGTATGTTGCGAGGGTTTGTTTTGGGATAAAGAAGAGATCTCCGTGTCTCTCGTGCTGGAGTGCGGTCGTTTCTTCCGTCGTGTACGGTTGCAGCGTGGTCATGCGTGACAAGTAAGGCGGTCTGTTGCTCCTCGAGGGTTGCGAATGCGTCGAATAAGTACAGTGCCTTTGATATGAGCACGGGTAGGAGGTAGTGGAAGGATAGGTTAGTTTTTTGCAGGCAATCTTGTCAATTGATCAGTGCTGCTATCGTTTCCTTCGAACAGATCCAAAGCACTCTGGCCGGAGAGCTCGTTAGCTCTCACTCTGGTGGTCGCTCGGGAGTGCCCACGGTCCCGCCCCTCGCTCCATGCACGTGGTTGCGCACAATAACAGCTCACTTTGCGAAGCTCCTCGGCTTACCTCGACACACCAACAAACCACGACCGTAAGTGCATCCGCCCCTACCCTCCCCTCGCATCGCATGCCAAGAGCCAGCTGACATTGAGATCTTCGCGCCGAGCAGACAAGCCATTTCTCCAATTTTGTAAGTCCACTCATATCCTGAGCGTCTTCGGGCGTTGCGAGAGCATTTTGCTGACCATGACTTGAATAGCAGACCACCTCCAACCTCGTAAGTGGCACTCACTCCCTTCGCTCTGCGAGAGGCGATAGCAGCTTTGGCCGGCTCTTCGTTCGTTTGGAGATTGTCGTCACTCTGCTTCGATCAGCTCTCGCAGGTAAACATAACAATGGCTGACACATACTCGCAGACAACCCCACCAACACCACCACCCACCACCGCCGCCGCCGACGTAAGTGATCCCCTCTTCTGCACAGTGAGGTCGATAGTACCGCAATCGCTCACTCACCCGCAACGCATTGGCGCCGCTTTCTCAGCGGTCCGATCGAGTTTCAATGTCCAGTGCTAATGATATCAGCAGAAGATGTGCTTTCCGTGGTGCACCAACGCCCGCCCCGGGTACTGTGGCCGCCACCGCCACCTCGCCAGGCCGCCGAGAGGGCCTCGCTCTCTGGTGGCCCGGGAGCGTCGCCTCCGCCTGGAGATGCTGCGGCTCTCCCTGCGCCTGGTGAGGTGGAGGGCGGTGAGGGAAGTCCTCGCGGGGCGCTGCCCCCTCATCGTCATGGCGGCCGTGGTGCTGGCGGAGCAGGAGTAAGTGAACATTTCTTTTTACATCTTTCAATCGCGACGCGTCCAGACAGCAGAGCAGCAAGCAAGCAAGCACGTATCGACGGCACTGGTCATCGGAAGAGGCGTCATACCACTGGGAAACAAATGGAACAACGAGAACAATACATTACTGGAATCTTCCCTGGTCAACGATGGCTGGACCTGGACTATGCTGTGGGCTTCTCTGGAGCTGGCACCTGTTCTCAATGGCATCTCTCCGGTTCTTTTGGCAGGGGTCGTTGGCAATAGCACAATGCAACGACTTTATGCACGACATCGATGCGAGTACCTCGGATCCGGAACGACGACAATAATGTTGCTAACCAAGTTTCTCCCTCCATCCGCCCCAAGCCGGTCGTTAAATTAAATCCTGGACGTCGGGGCCAAGCCTTCAGCCGTGTCCGCGTGCCCCGCCAGGCATGACGCAGAGCGAGACAGCACAGAGACTGGACAGCACAGCTGGAGCCCGCCTTGCCATCTAGGTTCAGAACTCGTACTGGTCTCTCAGTGGCACGGCACACATTACGGACTTTGAAGCTAGACCGCAAGCCCGCCAGAAAGTCGAACAGCAGGCGGGTGCCTGACCCGATCACAGCCTTTGCCCACCAGCCAACCTGACCTGAACGTGCTTGCTTGCTTGCTGTGCTGTGCAGCGCCTGACGCAAACCTAACCTTCTCCACCACCTCCCTCTTCTCTTCTCTCTCCCTCTTACACCTACACTCACACCACACTGCACCCACACCACGCCTCGCCGACTGCATACTAACGCTTCTTCCTCCTTCAGCCTGCACGACGACTTCGTGACCGGCAATTGAACGCCCAGCATGGTTTTGGGGCATATCCACAAAAAGAGCATGGGAAGCGCCCGCAGCAGTATGGACGGCAATGGCAACGACACCGACGAGGACGAGACCGTTGTGTCCTCCGAGCAAGGCAACGTCCTCACCCACATCATCAGCCAGCTGCGACCAGGCGCCGAGCTCTCGCGTGTAACTCTACCTACCTTCATCCTGGAGCCCCGCAGCATGCTGGAACGAATCACCAATTTTATGGCCCACCCCGACACACTCCTTCCCCTCCCCACCATCGACGACCCTGTCCAGCGTTTTGTTGCCGTCACCAAGTTTTACCTATCGGGCTGGCACATCAAGCCGGCAGGCGTAAAAAAACCATTAAACCCAATCCTTGGCGAGACTTTCACCGGATACTGGGACTACCCCGACGGAACACGCGGCTTTTACATTTCTGAACAAACCTCCCACCATCCCCCCAAGTCCTCTTATTTCTTTCTCGCGCCGGAACACCACATCAGGATAGACGGAACCCTCAAGCCCCGCAGCAAGTTCTTGGGAAACAGCGTTGGCAGCTTCATGGAAGGAATCGCGGTCATGCGTTTCCAGAACAGGAGCGAACGATAGTAAGTTTTACAGCTTGATGACGCGTGCCGATGAACGGAAATGCTAACGTTCTGCAGCTTCATTACCCAACCCAACATGTACGCGCGTGGAATTCTCTTTGGCAAGATGAAGTACGAGCTTGGAGATCATGCTGTTGTCAGGTGCCCCGAAACAGGCCTTGAGGTGGACATTGAATTCAAGGTCAAGGGCTGGGTGGGCGGCACGTACAATGCGATCGGGGGTTACATCAAAGATACTGCGTCCAACAAGAACCTCTTCGAGCTCTCTGGCTTTTGGAACGGCGAAATGTTCATTAAAGACCTCTCAACAGGCAAGAAAGAGCTACTGTTCGATGCTACACACGCGAAACCCCACATCCCCAATGCACGACCCTTGGAAGAGCAGGCTCCACGAGAAAGTCAGAAGCTATGGGACGCGACCAACAGAGCAATCAAGAAGGGTGACCACAGAGGCGCAACAGACGCCAAAACAGCTATTGAAGAGGAGCAGAGGAGAGAAGCAGCAGAGCGTGGAGAAGGACATGTTTGGCAACCCAAGCTTTTCAAGGCGGCACCCCCAGGCGACGAAGAACAGCTGGACTGGATCATCGAAGCCGACGTGGACGCTACCGCCCCAGCACAAACCCAAATCGAACAGGTCCTCGCCATCGCCCCCATCCTCCCCGGCCAGCATCACGCGGAATTCGAAGCCAGCAAACCCCTCCCCTCACAGCAAGGCAAACAACTCCCTCCCCAGCCCTCAGCCCCTAACGATCTCATCAACTTCGGACAACACGACGGCACCTCAGCTACCCCTTCACAACCCACAATGTCTGCCCAGCCATCAAACGGACCCCCAGGCCTGCAAGCACCCCTAGTGCCGACCTCTAGCAACAAGCTGGTCCGATCAGACTCAAACGGGAACGAGGAGGCATTTGTCGATGCGGAATCATAGGATATTGGCCCCTTTTCCCCTTTTTTCACATACTTCACTTTTCTTTTTGCGATGAACTTTACGATTAAATAGCAATTGAGCATAAAAAGCTAGCTGACCAATGAGAGCGGCTGCTGCTGGAGCGAGCCTTTGAGATCTGATATTTCTGACTTCCCTTTCGTGTGCTGTGATGTCTTCTCTGTGGTTAGATTGATACTTTATGTGTTCAGAGCTAACGATATTAGCTTATAGCGTATTGCATGAACAGGAAATATGCCGCAACACTCGACGGCTAACGTCGCTATTTATATGTTCAGAGCTGATGATATTAGCTCATAGTGTACTGCGTGAACAGGAGATCTGCCGCAGCATTCGATGGCAGCCAGTGTTCTTAGATGGATCGAGGGCTGGTGATATGAGCTTATATCGCACTGCAAGAAGAAGAGCTGTGCTGATACGCTCAGTGGCGGCAGTGTCTTTGAATGAGTTCAGAGCTGTAGGTATTAGCTCATTGCGTATGACGAGAACAGGGGATCCGCCACTCCGCTTGATGGCGGCATTATCTACGGATGTATCGAGAGGTGTGGGTATTAGCTAATGGTGTACGGCAAGGACAGGAGATATTCTACTGCGCTCGATGGTAGCATTGCCTATGGATGTGTTGAGAGGTGCGGATATGACCGCGTATCGAACGGCATGTTCGGGAGATTCGCCGCTACTTTCAATGGTAGCATTGCCTGTCGATGTATCGAGAGATGTAGGTATGAGGTCATGGTGTATGGCACGAATAGGAGATTCGCTGCTACGCTCGATGGCAACACTGCTCTGGGATGGACTGGGAAACGAGGATATGAGCTCGTGTCGCAGAGCATGAACGGGAGATACACTGCTGCTTTCGATGGTGGCATCGTTCTGGGATGGGTTGAGAGCAGTGGATATGAGCTTACGGTTTGGAAGTAAAGCAAGCGATACGCTGCTGATTTTCAGTGGTAACATCGAGAAGCGATGTATCGAGAGTCGTGGTTATGAGCTCATAGCGTATTGCGAGAATAGGAGATTCGTTGTAATGTTCAATGGCAACAGCGGTCTTGGGTGGATTGTTAGCTACGGGTACAAGCTCATGGTCTAGAGCAAGAACGAACAACACGTTGTCGTTCTCGATTGCTACATCGATCCTCGATTCATCCAGAGCTGTGGATATGAGCTTCTAGTCCGGAAACAAGGCAGTCAAAGCGTGGCCATTCTGGATGGCAACGGCAATATTGAATCGATTGAAAGGCTTAAGTATGTTCGCAATGTCCCCTTCCAGTACCGGAGCAACGAGATAGATCTCATTGGCAAGACAACTGATGTTTCGATGGAAGACCTTAGACATGAGCACAGTGCCAAGTTCCTCAGTGTGGATAGCACTGTCGCTCTGACTGGAGTCGTTGCTCTCTGATAAACTGGAAATGTCAGGTATCAGCTTATTGTTCATGTCTCGCGCTGGAGTCATGCCGACGATCTCAGTGGCATGCGACATTCAGAAGCTTATTGGGATGGTCGGATATTTGCGCAGTGTCGAAGTCTTAAGCTTCGGGAGTCTTCGTGCATAGCATCTGAGCATTGTAGAGTGCATCTCAGCATATTTCCTAGATTGGTCCAGCCGCTAGAGCGCGCACAAATTGTCCATCTCTTGGGTCGAAGGCTTCTTCGCGGTCTATATACGTGCGGGTGGACTAGCTCTCAAGAAGCCGGGATGTCAAGCCACATGCGAGACCACCTCTTAGGCGAGCAACAAGGTGTGGCAAACGACTTCAACATAGCGCTGCAGTTCACCACTGGCCAGTCATATTGGTTTTATCATGCATCAGGCTCGGGTCTGGCTAATCTCATCAACCCGCAGCGGCGACCTTTCCGCTGTCAGGCAGGCAGGTAGGCAGGCATGCATATGCATAGTCCAGCCGTCGTCAATGAGGCGATACTTTCGCTTTTCCCCCCTTCTGACGATTTCTATATAAGTGTAATGCTTGCACCGTCGCATTAGCTCGAGTATCTCTAGACATACTTTGCAATCAACAGTCGTTTCTTTTCACGCCCCGTCACCATATGGCTTCTCTCATGCTTTGGTTATTCGAATTTATGTTGATCGTTGCATCTTCGCCATGTCGGGCTGTTCTCACAACTCACGCTGCACGATTCACTAATTCCTGTGGACCGTTGCCGAAAGGACACAACCACACGGCATCACAGAACGATGCTGCGCCTGAAGCTACGCACATAATACCAACGACTTATTTGCCCCGGAGCATGGTTTCTACGGACTCTCATGTCTTGAACGGCGGTACCACGTTCGCGCACAAAACTAATCCTCGTTCTACTGTTCTCGTTGCCGGCACTGAACGATCTACGTCCAACTCTACCGCCACCATAGCACGAGTCGATCCTGACCCCAACTCTATCGATATCCCAGAGAACGACGACTCGCGCTTGCTGTCTATCATCTTCTTCGCGGTTTCAGCACTGCTCACTTTAGCAACTATTGTCGTCGCTGTGGTGTATGGTTCGTCAGCAGCGCAGACTGCAAAGCGTCTGTCGAATGCTTTGATTACCAGCCTGCACGAAGGCTCACGCGCATCCGATATCGAGATGGCCGACCGCGCCAAAGCCGATCAGGTTTCTAACAGCTCATCTGTGTCAATCACGGCGCCCACGTAAGTTGCTGGCTCGTCGATCCAAACTCAATCCAGTCTTAGGTCGCGAAAACTGACGCTATTCTCAGTCCTGAACAACATAGTGTTGGCGATGCCTGCTCTATACGAACAGCAGATACACCGTGATTTACAAGCGGCGATCCAGAACCATGGCGTACGTCTTCTCGTATCGTGCAAGTCTCTAGCTTGCGGTCAACGCTGACGATGAGCTAGGCAATGTCTCAGCGATATCGTCGCTGATTCTGCCGTCGGGTGCCCATTAAAGTTTATGCAAGCGTTCGCGAGGAGATGTAGTGGCTCGAACTGGTTGCGGCGACCTCCTGTAAATGAGGAGAAATGATACACGTTCATTCGTCTTCGATTTCACGCCTTTAAAACTTCAGCCTTCGGGCTGCACAGTCGTGGCATAAACCGTGTGTAGTGTATGATCCAAGTTCGATCGGTCGCAGTGTCGATAATCCTGTACACATAGCAGTCGTTCGTCAATCATCCGTCGTTACAGTACGCGCAACACCCTTCTCATCTGCCTCGGTCTGAGGAGGATTGGCGAAGCGGGGCGGGAATAAACAGCTACAAACGACCACCAGAAGGACAAGAGCTCGCGGCACTTCAAAAGCAGGTTCGCATAAGCAAAGAACCATTTAAATATAATTCTCTAACACAATTCAAACCGGTGTGAAGTCTAGGACATTCACGATGGCGCCCCAATCCCAGACAGACGCCTACGTGCTCGGCGTCGGCATGACGCCTTTCATCAAACCACGCAAGCAACGCATGTACCCAGAACTCGGCTTCGAGGCCGGCGTCAAAGCGATGCTGGATGCTCAGGTGAACTACGACGATGTCGAGACGGCGATTGCGTGTTATTGCTATGTGCGTGCGAAGATCCCTTCGCCACCATGCTATTTTGAAGCAACTCGCTGACAACATATCAGGGCGACACGACCTCCGGACAACGCGTCTTCTACCAGTTCGGCATGACGGGCATCCCAGTCTACAACACCAACAATGCGTGTGCGACGGGCTCGGCGGGTCTGCATCTTGCTCGTACGCTTGTGAAGAACGGCGCGGCGGATTGTGTTCTTGTTGTTGGCTTTGAGCAGATGAACCCGGGAAGTATCAAGAGCGTGTGGTCTGACCGCCCGAGTCCCATGGGCTTGTCTACTACGCTGATGGAGGAGACGAGAGGCAAGTATGATACGCCCAGGAATGCTCAGTATTTCGCAAATGCTGGGCGGGAGTACATGGAGAAGTATGTCGAGTCTAACCTGAAGAAAATCATGAGAAAGTGTTAACGGCCAACAGATACGGTGCAAGAGCTCAAGACTTCGCTGAGATCGCGAGAATCAGTCATGAGCATTCGCAGAGAAATCCTTACGCTCAATTCCGGCAGGAGTACTCTCTCAAAGAGGTTGCGGAGTCGACCATGATCCACTACCCGCTCACAAAGCTGCAATGCAGTCCGACCAGCGACGGAGCCGGCGCAGCAGTGATTGTCTCGCAGAAGTTCCTCGACAGCAAGCCTCACCTGCGAAGTCAAGCTATCTTGATGGCCGGACAGCAGCTCATGACCGACAGCCCAGCGCTCTTCTCGCGCTCCGCCATGGATCTCGTCGGCTTCGACATGACCAAGCGCGCCGCTCAAGCAGCACTGCGCGAAGCCAAAGTGTCTGCCAAAGACGTCAAGGTGTGTGAGTTGCACGATTGCTTCTCAGCGAACGAGCTCATCACTATCGAAGGGCTGGGCTTCTGCGAAGAAGGCAAAGCGCACCAAATGGTGAGGAACGGTGATATCACATACGGTGGCAAAGGCCCCGTCATCAACCCATCGGGAGGCCTGATCAGCAAGGTAAGTAACCGGCCCTTGCCGTGCAACTCAACGAAGCACAAGTTACTAACAAAAGGAAACTTCCAGGGCCATCCGCTGGGCGCCACAGGCCTAGCTCAATGCGCCGAACTCTGTTGGCAGCTGCGCGGATGGGCGAACAATCGACTTGTTTCGGATTGCGATGTGGCTTTGCAGCATAATCTGGGCCTGGGTGGTGCTGTCGTGATCAATGTGTACAAGAGAGCGGACGGGAAGAGCAACCGCAAGCTGTCTGACCAGGAGATTGTGAGGACTTCGGCTTTCGACTATAATCCGGCAGTCAAGGCCAAGACTCCATCGCTGGCGGATATCGATAAGGTGCGGAGCCGCACGGCTAGGAGCGAGTACGCGTTGGGCGATACGCAGAAGAAGCTGGAGGCGAGGTTGTAGATGGTAATTTAGCTGGTCTCTCTCGAGTCTCTTTAGTTGATGCGTGATGGATCTGCGGATGCAACCAAGTCTAGCCCTATTGGTGACACGTGTTCGGAGAATTGTTGATTATTGTTGTTTCCAGATTAAGGTAGATCCTATTGTGTAAGAACATGCATATGTACTCGTAAACAATTAATAGCCCGCGGATCCACTCCAGACGCTGTGGTGTCGTCAGCTTTCCCATGAGATATCCACATGGCTTTCCGGCACATCGCGGCCATCGTGAGGTGTTTTGCCTCCTTTCCTTTCGTACGCGGATGTAAGCACAATCTTAGGCCTCCAGAGATAGCTGTACTCTGTTACAGAGCACCAAACCAAGAGATACCCACGACATGTGACACACATCTCTCAACCCCCACCGGCATTCCCACCAACAGCCATCCAGACGATACCTCGGCCAAGCAGAAGCCGACGAGGTGAAGCAGAGGCCAATCACATGTCATAACCCGTTGCGCCATCGTCCGTCCGTGGTTTGGCGGGGCATTGTTGATTTCTCCACTTCTGTCCCTCCGCATCCTTGCAAGTCACCAGCCTCAGCAGCCTTGGGAGCTGGTCGCCTCGCTGGCCTCCTGGCGAAACACGACGATGCCACTCGCTCTGCGCGCCACGTCTGCCACGCGCCCGCTCTCTCCGCGGCCAAGAGAAGACGACTTGGAAGTGGAGCCTCAGCAGCGGTCGTACTGCAGGCAGAGGGAGCGGAAGCCTGCCCTGTTGCGCTTTGTATTCACGCCGAGAGACACGGCATGAGATCATTCCTCTCCCCCAAGAGCCTTGTCGGAGACCGCGAGCCTCGATCCACAAGGCTCTTCCATCCCGCCGGTTTGTTCATTCAAGTACAACTACAACTCCCTTCCCCTCCGTATGACCACGTGCTCTTCTTACGACCGTACTCCCATTTTCCCGCATATCTGCCTCAGCTGCCCCCTTCAGTAAATACCCTAGCTTAGGCGAAAACGATCCGTCGGCCGTCCGCCCAACCTATCCGAACGCTGCTCTGCTCGCTGCCGATTGGTATCTGACTGCAGTAGCGCCTGATTGGCACGACACAACGAGGGGTTCCTGCAGGTCTGGGCCCAAGACTTGAGGCTGTGTAATTTATTGATACCGCTCGGTATTCGCATCGCAAGAGACCGCTCGACTCACGCGCTCCCTCTCGAAACATTCCACGCTTCAAAGATCTGATCTGATCTACTTGTGCTCTTGCGGCTTTTTACTGTTATTTACCGCAAACCCAGCCCCATCGATTATTATACTTTGAGGCTTTAAATCACGCGATCACCGATCACCTAAGGACCTGTCAACAAACAACTGGTTGGAGCTCACAGATTCGCTACCTGACCTCCTTTCTCTTTACGACAGCCTATCAAGATGCCTTCTACCAGGAACCGGAACTCGCGTCCCGCGATGTACAATACACCGGCTATTCGCAACGGCGGCTTTGGTGCCTTGCAAGTAGAAGCTGTCACCAATCGCCCTCTTTCTATTGCTCGCCGCCACCTTGCTGCCTCACAGTTGCGCATGCGCGATGTCGAGCCCGACCAACTCAGTCAGAGCGAATGGGTCCGTTTCCTCGTTATGCCAGAAGTCGAGCGCGAGAGGTGGATCTCACAGTTCCAGCGCCGCCGCCGTGGCAGTGCAGAAAGCTCCAGCAGCTCATCAGGACCGGAGCTGGACCCAGAGACCGCATACCTGAAGAGCGAAGAAGCACGCCTGGAAGCTAGCGAGAGCTCAAGCCGAAACACACGTAGGAACGAGCAACCGGCTCCAAGCTCATCGCGTAGCTTAGCGGAACCCACAGGCGCCATGCCCGCTGCAAGCATGTTCGCATGGTACTTTGACGAAGAGAACGAGAACGAGAACTTGGTGGAGAGCGGTAGAACGTCGCCTCGATTCGGTTCCCGGAGACCCATCCAGCACCGCCGCACAGCCACAGCAAATGCCATTCCCGACGCGCCACCTTCATACGATGCTGCTGTGAGGCCCCGAGCCAGAACGCCGCCACCCGCCTACGAGCCTCGTAGCGACGATGACGATGGCGGCAGATCGCCTAGATATACTCGTTACGCGGACTCATGAGGCAAGACTGCGTGGTTCGACCTTCGGCTGCGAGGAATAGATTGAGACGACTTTTTAGGCCAGCCTTGCCATCTGTCAGTCCGGGGGCTATACTCCGCACAGGTTCACCGCAACACACGCGCTAGGTTTTGCTTTCTCCCAAGCAAACTAAGCGCGCGGTGAACGCAGCAGGATGCTCGCCGAGACCACATATGAGCACTCGGCTATGACCACTGGATGAGCAAGAAGCCTCTCACACGATTGACGAGCACCACGCATGGCATGTGAAGCGAAGGCTACCTGCCAAATCATGTTTCGGACACCAGACTGGACATGCGCATATTTGCTTTCCGAAGCGGCGCTGGGAATATTAGAGGAGACGGAGTTTTTTGATGCATTTTCTATTGGGACTGCATTTCGGTCATGCGTTGGATAGCTACTAACATAGGTAGCTCCATGAAAGCAGCCTTGACGGCTCTGTTGGTTTTTCGTACGATCGAGTATATTCAAGCGTCTTTGCTCTTGCCCACAAACTAGAGAAAATGCTGACGTGCGGTAATAACTTACAAGTATAACTTGCGCTGATGTTTTACCTCCTAGTACGGCCAGGAGAACGGTCTCTAAAAGACTGGGCGATTGCTCGTAGCGAGTTGGCGTTGTCACGAAGAGTTGAAGAGTTCTTCGCACGATGTCTGCCAGAGCGCCATTTCCTCCGGCTGCTCAACTCGAGATCTTGGCGCACGTCGGTGAATCAATGATGTGACGGCTCGCATCGTCGTCGAGGTCTTGAGACTGTCATGGCGATACACTTGGATGTGGAGCTTGTCTTGATGGCAGTCTATGTTGCTACAACCACCCAGAGCATCTTCAAGAACGGACTCGAACCAGAAACGCTAGCGCAGCAGACAACACTGATGACTTCAGCATATTCACGGATACGCAAACAGCGTCAATGTGGGTAGCTCTCCGAGTCTCAATCCATGCTTCTCAACGCCGGCAAGCAAAACGTTGGCCAGTTCGAGGCATTCCCGGACAAATATACCCACGATCGGCTTGGGAGTTTTCTTGCAGATTTGGCAGAGAAGAGTATGTTTATACTCGGCGAAGCAAAACGATATCTCGTGGAGGTATGGGGAGCAAAACGAAAGGTCTTACCCGGAATCGAACCGGGGTCGCCCGGATGTCCTACACCACGAAATGATGTCGATCAGAACCGGAAGTGATAACCGCTACACTATAAAACCGTTTTTTGGTTGGTTGGTTGGAAACATCGCCATCGATGGCGCGGAATGACACATTTTTTCCCATATCGCCTATGTTTTTGATATCTCCACTCAGATGAGACGGTTTTGCTCTCGTCTTAGGAAGGTCCAGATGGGAAAGCAGGGATCCATTGTCTCGAAACGCCAACATGGTTATGTCCTTCGTTCTGGAACCGTAGTTCGGAGCTGAATGCAGGTGTTCGATAAAGACCGCTCCGAATTCAGATATCACATTGTTTGATAATGAGTCTGGCTCCCGAGGCCTGATCTCTACCATCTAGTAGATCCCCCCATCCCTTTGCTACGACAGGAGCGGGGTTTGTACAGTGTCGAGTGTGCGTGATGATCTATCAGACGACCTTGTTTACGTTGTTGTGTAGGTGGGCCTTTCTAGCCAACTCGGCTCGCAAGACGTGTTCCATATTTACGCAACCATCTTGTACACTTAGAACACAGAATACGTACAGCTATATTAAAAGCTCGTGATAAAGCTGCTGTAGGAGTTTCAGATGGGCTGGATGCTTCTTGCTGTCACAATTAACAATTCTCATAATGTGACATTGCCCCAACTCGAACCCTTGTGTGGGCCGCAGCACGATACATGCACTGTATATACCTACATGTAGACATGTACGTGTATGCACTCTTGCGGGCGGGTGTATGGAGCCATTTAATGTTAACAATGAAATGAATACTATGTGATCGTTCTCGAATACATGTATAGAAGAATGTCACGGCTCAAGAAAAATTGTTTGACATACGAGAAGATTACGTAGAAGTTCGCTCACTTCGAGCCTCTGAAGTCCAAGCTTCTTCGAGCGGACCCAACAATTCAAAAGTCACGACAACAACTCCGACCTCTTCCCTCACCACATCCAAAGCCAAAATGTACGTATATGCCGTTCACATACCCCCCACCCCTCACATGATGCTACAAATATAGCATGTATTACCCGAAAGCCTCCGGGCTACCGTGGAAAATCCTCAATATCTTCTGATTCGCTTGTCCTGCCATCACATCGCTGTCAAACCATTTCGAGAAAGCATATGACGCTAACAAGATACGTCCAGTGTGCCCGACATGTCCTCTCCAAGAGCTCCCGCTGGCCAGTTTACTGTGCTTTACTTCGCATCTTCCTCTTCGTACACCCACAAGCAACACGACTTCTTCCCCGGCCCTCTTCTGCTTAGCCAGGTGCCCGATGTACTCGAGAAGCAATACCCAGGTATCAAGGAGAAGATCCTGGGAAGCTGCGCGCTCACTGTGAATCTGGACTATGTTGATGTAGAAGAGGAGGCGGCCAAGGGTGAACAAGGGCTTGTGGTACAGCCGGGGGATGAAATTGCGATTATTCCTCCAGTCAGTTCAGGATGAGCATGGCATAAGAACCAATGATTACCGAAGGGAGCACAGCACTGGTCGCATAAAGCCACAAGACGTCAATACTTCAGCGAATCTAGCGAGCATTTGGTTGTGAATACAGTTATCACGCCAGCGAGTGATGCCCTTCAACTCCGTATCACGGAGACGGATGGCTGTTGAAACCTGTGTCTCAAGCGTTTTGGCGGCCACGGTGGGGTGATCATGCTATCCTCTGTCAAAGCAACTGTCTTGCAAACGTAAGCACGCTTCCTCAAGCGAGAATGTGCCGGATGTCCATCAGCTTGCGACCCTGGGCAAAAGCTGTCTGGACCGTAACCGAGTATGCGCTCCTGAATCGTCCCTACAGCTTCGACATGGCTATTTTGACAGAACAGCGACCGCTCCAACAACAATCCTCGGTGACCGGCTATTGATTTGAGTGTCTGACGTCATATTTTCCATGCAGCCGCTCCAGCTTCGTCGATAAGCCCCACCCAAGCATCCAGTTGTCGTGCTTGTCTGGTGTCTTGAACGATCTTCAAGTCCTGTCTTAAATCTGCTAGATACACCCGCCATGACAACTCCGTCGAAGCATAGCATTGTTTACAAAACCATCGAGGGACTCGACATCAAATTTGATCTCTACCTGCCACCCAATGCAAAGGCTGTACCTATCCTTCTCTGGTTCCACGGCGGCGGCCTTCTGCAAGGACACCGCGAGAAAGTCGCACCTCACATGCTCGAGAGCGTCAACAAATATAACCATGCCTTGATATCCGCGGACTACCGCCTTGCTCCTCAAGTCGGCGTGCAGGACATCTTTGCCGACATCGACGACTGCATCGCCTTCATTCGCAGCACCGACGGCTTAGCCGCAAATCTCAAGGGCGCTGCAGACCCAGGCGCCATAGACACCACCCGTATCGCTGTATCCGGCAGCTCCGCGGGCGGTTACCTGGCCCTCCTAGCAGGCCTGTACGTTGAGCCCAAACCCCAAGTGATCCTGCCTATATACCCTATCACGGACCCTCTTGGCACATTCTTCACAACAAGCCAACCAGGATCGTCACAAAAGGGCGACGTCGATGCTACAGTGCAGCCGTATCTTGACCGCAATGCGGCCGCGGTGGCGAACAATGATCCTGGCAGCAGCAGAGGCAATATGTACAGTTACATGCTCTCTCACGCCAATCTCGCCGAGCTTCTGCACTTCGACGCCAAAGAAGATCCACAGCACAATTCATCGAATGACAAGTGGAGGGTAGCGAGGCAGATTGCGGAGCGCAGACTGCCTCCTGCTTACATAGTCCATGGAACTGCGGATCTTGATGTGGGTGTCGAGCAGGCAGATGAGGTGGTTGGTGTAATGGTGGGTGAAGGTTTGGAGGTCAGATACGAGCGGCCGACAGGCAAGGATCATCTGTTTGATGCGAAGGATCCGAGCGAGAAGCTTGAGTCGATGTACGATTTCATGCACAACCATCTATGAGCGGTGTTGCATGCAGATCTCACGGAAGCAAGAATCGCGAAATGTCAATATTGGTGGAGACCCGGAGAAAATCGCAGCGTTCGTCGGTAGAAACTGGTATGGTGGAACCCAAGGAAAGAAAGACGCCCGCAACACATCTGAACCATTACCCTTGTCTCGTCACAGCACCGTCATGTCTATTACATTAAAATAGCTGAGTGTAAATCGTGTGTATATCCCATACCAAAGCATCCGCCCACCCTATCTCATAATCTCGGTAGTGCTCGACAGCTCGACCTTCTTGAAAATGCCTGACTTTGGGTGATGCAGCCGATCTTGACTCCCACACCGCACAGGCTCAATCGAGCCCCAACGTTCGCCGTCCTCCGTCGCCATACCACCAGTGACCCGCACATCGTATGGCGCTTTCCCAGCGTCGACATCGGCCAAGTCCGTATCGGAAGTCCTTTGCACAAGCGTTGTGCTAGTTGAGCCGCTCCCTTTCTTGTAGTGGCCTGGGCGGATGCCGTCCGAAGGTTCAGGAAAAGTGGTTGGACCGCTCGGGGCCAGTCGGGAATTGTGTGTGAGCACTGCCGCCGTAGTGCGCGAGCGGCTGCGCGTGTTGAGACGACTTCTCGTGCCGTCAAGTACGGCTGCAAATAAAGGCTTGAGAGTCGGCAGGCTGGCGGCGAGGATTCCCAAGCAAAGTTCAAGCATGTACCAGATCTGGAAGCTGTTCTCGAAAGCAGCGTCCGGCGTCGCCATGGCGGTGACTTGTGAGTGGGCCTTGATTATGCCGGCGACACAAGCGACGAAGCCGAGAGAGAGGACAGCAATCAGGGTGGCTTTGGTGCGCTTGTTGACCTTTAGCTTTAGTACGACTGGAATTGGAATGACCGTGAAGAGAATGTCGGTGATGATGTTGATGATCGAGTTCGCAAGGCCAATGAAGGTGTATGTACGATTGGACATGCAATGAGTGCTGGGAGCTATGCGCAGTCTGAAGCTCCAGCCTGCGGCGATCGGTGTACACTGGAAGAGAAGCGTACCCGAACACGCAAGCGCAAAGCAAGTAAGGAAGACTACACTCGTCAGCCCGGTCGTATGCACGAATGAAGGCCTGGATATCCTTACCAACAGAGCCCCACAAAAATATCGTCCATCTCTTTTGTACCATGATGCGCATGAGGAAAAAAGCGATAGAGATCTTGACCAGGATCACACCCAGCATGACCAGCAGACCGTGTGCGAAAAGCCATCGGAAGTATGGCTTATACATCCATGGCTGCATCCATTGGAAGTGATGTCCCATGCCATACGACGATTCACCACACATGCAGATGAATGTGCCGATCGCCATCAACGCCGCCAAAATCATCGCAAAGTCGTCGGGCCCGACGAAATGAAGCATGCATGTTCGTACATATAGTCGCAGTAAAACCACGATGAGTGCAGCGCACGAGAATGCGCCTGTGATGCCCAGGATGAAATCAACGCGGCTTTCTTCCAGATACTCTTGGCTTGGGACTGTCGTGATTTTGTTCTGTCGCAAAAGGACGGGCATAGTGTTGCGAGCGTGGGTGGAGTACAAGATTCAATTAAGTGCTGGAGAATTAGGACGGATGGTTGCTGCCGGTCGACATTGTTGCGGTATAGGAGGTACTGGGAGCTTGTACATAGACAAATCGAAGGCCCAAGGACGGACAAGTATCCAGAACGGGTCCCCTGGCACATATAACATCGAAGACGCCAGTGTTCTCTACTTGTACAAGGGCTCAAGCGAGTCGATCAAGGATCATGGAACCCGCGGACCGAACAGAATGTGGCTATGACTGCCGATGATACCGGGAAGATTCGCACTGCTCCGATCGGGAACCGATGATGCTCCATGTTGAAATGCCACGTGCATTCTTGGGTGACTATATTTGAATCGAAGAGTAGCAATGGTAGCGCGTAGATGTCCCAGCCACGCTTAGCACTCAGCGTGAAATGGCCCCAAGATAAGGAAGCCAAAACGCGCTCCGCAGCTGCATAGAGCATACGCCCGACCAGGCCACCTGTAGGCTGTAACTGGGAAAAGTAAATAATAAGATCGCGCGCCATCCATGTTTGCGTGCTAAGATCGACCGGCGACAATGCAACCAGAGCAGCGCTTGACTCGGTTTGCCCAAGCATCAGGGCGGCCAGGAGCTTTGAAGGGGAACTCATGTTGTATATCAGACAAGAGTGGCACAGTAGTCCTCATGGCGTGGTGCCGGGGTAGGGTTCTAGCCGATTTCTACGGCTTGAAGAGCGGGCGATGAGGCTGTGCGAAGCTGCAGTGTAATATACACCTGTGAGGTCGACCAGGCTCCGGTTAATTTCATACCGTAGGATCTCTGCTTGCGCGAGCTGCGATTTCTCCTAGCGAAATCAACGACACCCGGTGACCCAGCCCTAAGACAGCGGGTCGGAAGATATCTGTTAGGAAAGTCCTGTCACTCCCGGGGACCTGTAAGAAGAAGGCACAAGCCAGTAGTTGTCGCTAGCAGGCCTGTCTGGAAGTTGTGGAGCCGCCCAACATATAGTAGAATGCATGGAAGCGTTAAGGCTCGCGAGGAATCATGGAATGTTGGTTGCCTCGCCTGCGGCGTGATGGAAGGATTTGCGCTGGCGAACGCTACCTGGGATCGTGATGGGGCGACGTGATTAACGCATTATTAGCTTTCGACTTTCTTGACACCGCTCGCTGCACGTTGCGTGTTCGATTGAGCGGTAAGAACTCTTGACTGCCTGCTCGCTTGCTAGCCAGATCTATTTGCTGACCACATGCAGGATGTTGCAGGTTAAGAGGCTAAACGGCAAGCTGGATCTAAGCATAGTGCCATTCCCATCTCCAAGCTTTTCAGGGCTGATGTATTTTTGTTGCAAAGTCTTGATGCTTGTCAACATTGATTGCCATCTCCGGTCGGGGAAGTGTGAAGACAGACTAGCTCCATGTAGCGTGGCATGGCGTAAGCGACGCAACGGTGCAACGGCCGGTTGGGTTCATCTACAGTAGATCAGCAGGGTTTGTTTTTTTGGCCCAACACGAGAAACCCACCTCAGCTTTGGGTTGTCCAACTCGTTTCGTCCATCAAAACCTTCGCTGACTAGCCAAAGCCTTTGCTCAACGAGGCCGCAATATAGCTTCGCCCAATCTTGAAGACACGGCTGGAAAATGCATTCCTGAGCTTCCCGTGCATACAAGCACCCCAAAGAAGCCCCGGTAAGGTATCTGCCTGCATCTTTTCTATCAGCTTTCATATATCTCGCATAATCTAGACTCGCGACCTTCGGGCCTTTGCCAATTACACCGCAAATCTTAATTGCGTGTCAGACAGCTTCATCTATAGCTGCAGATCTAACCGGGTATAGTGCGCTGCAGAATGTGCAACGCACCGTCTTTTCTTTCAGGTATCATATATAGTCGTTATCTTCCTCCCAGCATTCCGATTTTGTCGCAGCCCTATCACCGCCTGTCAAGCCGTTTCTTGTCACACGCCGAGACATTCGACTACTGCCGACCCCATGCACTTCACAAACACCGTTGCAGCAGCTTCGCTGCTTGCTGTCTCGGCATATGCCTGGCAACCCTCTTCGACCAATGGCACAGACAGGCTTGCTCACCGGGGTCTCGTCAACTTGAGAAGACACCATGCTGCTCTCAACTCGACAAACTCAACGACCAGCTGCAACGTTCATAACGCAGTCAAGAGGAAAGAATGGCTTTCTCTTAGCGACGATGAGAAGATCGCCTACATCGATGCGGTGAAATGTCTCCAGGAAACGCCGTCTCTCTCTGGCGCTGAAGCTCCTGGCGCAGTGTCCAGATTCGACGATTTCGTCGCTGTTCACATCAACCAGACGCTCTTCATACACGCGACCGTACGAGTATCGTCTTACCCATGAGCTCTCGAGTCACTAACATGTCCCAGGGCAACTTCTTATCTTGGCACCGCTACTTCACCTGGACCTGGGAACGTGCGCTTCGCGAGGAGTGCGGATACGAAGGATACCAGCCTTATGTCAACTGGGGCAAGTACGCTCACGACATCGTCGGCTCGCCACTTTTCGACGGCAGCGAGACTTCCATCAGCGGTGACGGAGACTACGCTCCTCACAATGGCACCGGAATTCCTTCAAACGAAAATCCCGTCATCTACCTCCCGCCGGCTAATGGATCTGGCTGCGTTACCACCGGTCCTTTCAAGAACATGACCGTCCGACTGGGCCCTGTCGCCCCTTCGCTGACCGGCCTGCCACCCAACCCTCAACCCGACGGACTGGGTCTCAACGAGCGCTGCTTGCGCCGCGATCTATCGAACGTAAGCGCAGGCAAAGGCACGACCGAGGCGATCAGTTGTAAGTTAATCCAACTTTCATTGATACAGTTGGAGTTTAGCTGACCATCGATCTGCGCAGACGAGCTCATCTCCAACCGCACCACTATCTCCAGCTTCCAGGACAGAATGCAAGGTGACTTTGCGACCAGCTACCTTGGCGTGCACGCCGGCGGTCACTTCTGGGTCGGAGGCGACTCTGGCGGAGACTTCTTCGCATCTCCCGGCGACCCTTGGTTCTTCTTGCACCACGGTCAGATCGATCGCACTTGGTGGATCTGGCAGAACCAGGATCCGAAGACGCGCCAGAACGCCATTGCAGGCACAAACACAATGTTCAACGCTCCTCCGTCTGCTAACACCACGCTCGACGACATTATCGACTTGGGCGTCCTCGCGCCTAATATCAAGATTCGGGATGCTATGAGCACGATTAGTGATCAGTTCTGCTACATCTATGTATGAGAAGCTAAGCGCTAGATGCGAAGATCCCTGTTTTGCGTTGCTTGCGTTAATTGCGTCTCTGGGATTTATCTGCGGGCGAAATCCTTTTGAAACGAACGAAGGTCGCATTGGCATTTCAAGCATAGATGACCGAGGAAATATTATTGTCAAGAAACATTGTATGCTTGCGCACAATTGAGAGTACTTGATGAAGTTGAAAATCCAGGAAGTCTGGATTGGATTATCTCTTGAGTCCATACCTAATTGATTGCGCATTATCCCAAGCGATGAACTCCTGCCGTACAGATGACTGCCACGAAGCATGCCGTCGGTGCCCGCCAGATCGTATTCCGGTAGCAATTCATTCGTTGTCTCGCGTTTCTTTCCTCGTGTGATCCCTGGTGTAGCCCTCAGCTCGTGTGTGTCCGAGAAAATAGCAGACCGCTTGCTCGTCTCTTTATCTATGTCCCAACACCAGACGCCGCGCCGTATACGCTCGGAAAACCCCAAAAGTGCTCCGCCTGGGTCTGAACTTGTCCATGGCCGACTGAAGGATTTGCGTCTCAGTTTGACTTCCTCGTAGAAGTCTTCAAGTGTCCCATTCAAATGTTCCGTCCGTACGTGTCTTTCTCGATCTTCAGCCCGTCTTGTCCTCCTTGGGCTTAACGCCGCCAGTAGGCTTGCCAGGAACCGACTGCTTCCTGTCCTTCTTGCCGCCGCGCAGCAACTCCAAGTGTCCAGCTCTGCCTGCCAGCGTCTTCTCTGTGACAGCCTGAAGGCCAGCGGTGTGCTTCTTGTGGATGGTTTGAGCCCTAACGAGAGACGCCTTCTTAGGCTTAATGACCTTGTTGCCGGTCTGAATGCGCTGCGATCTACAGAAAAGAAGAGAAGATGTCAGTCGGGGTGCTGCTGCGCTCTGCGATCAGTGGTGGAAGAATTGACGTACGGCTTCGCGGGCGTTTTGGGCCCAGTCTTGGACTTCTTGAGCTGTGCTTGAGGCATTATCGATTGTTCCCCGCTTTGAGATCTTTGCCGTAGGTGCGATTTGTATGTTTTGGAGCGAGTGTACTATGTCGGGCGGGTTGGCAGTAGGCTAAATGGGCGGCCAAGAGCGTGGCGCAAGCGAACAAAATTTAGACCTTGATTGATTTCCCCGCCAAACTCTCTCCACGATTCGCTCCTTCATCCAGCCTTGACCAGCCTCATCATATCCTATGGAGATACCACTGCACACTGAATTTACCCGACGACCGGACACTACCTTTTCGAGCTCATGAGGCTCAGCGAAGGGCGCTAATGCAAAAGATATGTAGGGCTGCTGGCTCTCTGTCGGCGTTTGATGCGTTTGATGCACAGCCTCAAGAAATGCCCAGGAAAACCTTCTATCACGCGAACGATATGGCGTGGGTCGTCGAATCGTCTTTAGCCGTTCATATTGCTTGGACATTTGACGAAGTCTGTGCACGCGAACGAGCATGGTCTTCATATTGTATGCAGCATCCGGTTTGATGGGTTGCTTGAAGCTGTGGTAGGTTCTCATCTCTATCTTGTTGCTCCAGTTCGTTTCTGGCCAAGATGAGGGTCACCGGCCTTCTCTCATCAGCTTTGCTGTATTCTACAGCTTTGGCCATTGGACAGGAGTCCACAATCAACTTCAACAGTACAGGACTGCGCCTGGCTGAGAAGGGCTCAAGCGTCCAGCTCTACGCGGATGCTCACGATTGGCCGGGTGTCCTGCGCGTCGTCGACGACCTTGCTGAGGACTTTGGAAGAGTCACGGGGACCAGCGGCACTGTGACACTGCTCGGTAATGGCACGTCGCCCATTTACAACGCAAGCACGACCTTCAATGTTACTGGAAGGATGGGCTTCGGAAACGTTGGGCGTGAAAGATATGGAAGCAAAGGCGGTGCTATCATTGCTGGCACTATCGGCAATTCGACAATCATTGACCGCTTGATCCGCGAAGGCAAGGTCGATGTCAGCGAGATTGAAGGTCACTGGGAAGCCTACACTTCTACTGTCGTAGACAATCCCGTGCAGGGAGTCTCTCGGGCTGTTGTTATTGCAGGTGAGCTGTTGCTGTTGGCTTCTTCATACAACTGTGTACTAACAACTTTCCAGGAGCCGATAAGAGGGGAACTATTTACGGATTGTACTCTATCTCGGAACAGATTGGTGTTTCTCCGTGGTACTTCTGGGCCGACTCGCCGCCACAGAAGCACAGCACTATTTACGCGCAACCCGTGACCGTCGTCCAGAAATCCCCCTCCGTCCGATTCCGCGGTATCTTCTTGAACGATGAAGCGCCTGGTCTTACTGGATACATCAAGGCAAAATTCCCCGATTCACCCTGGGGTCCTGGATACAACGCTGAATTCTACTCTACCGTCTTCGAGCTTCTGCTGAGACTGCGAGCAAACTACCTCTGGCCTGCCATGTGGAACTCCATGTTCAACGTTGACGACCCACGTACCCAGCCGCTCGCCGACGAGTACGGCATTGTCATGGGAACTTCGCACACCGAACCCATGATGCGCGCGACCAAAGAGTGGAGTGTATTCGGCAATGGTACTACCTGGTCCTGGGAGACGAACAACGAAACAATCTACCCGTTCTTCGTCGAAGGCGCCGAGCGTTCTGCACCTTACGAGAGCGTGATCACAATGGGCATGCGCGGCTACCACGACACTCCTATTGGCCCTACCAACGACATTGCGCTCTTGGAGGCCATTGTGGAAGCACAGTCCGAGATTCTGGCCAACATCTGGGGAGCGGAAGCGGCATCTGATTCTAAGATCGTTCCTCAGATGTGGTGCTTGTACAAGGAAGTTCAAGGGTACATCGACGCTGGCATGGAGATCCCTGAGCACATCACTCTGCTTTGGGCTGACGACAACTTTGGAAACATTCGTCGCCTCCCTCGTGGCGATGAAGTCGAGCGCAGTGGAGGAGCTGGCGTATACTACCACTTCGACTACGTCGGTGACCCAAGAAGCTACAAGTGGATCAACACTGCGAAGCTTCAAAAGACATGGGAGCAGATGCACATGGCGTACGAGCGCAACGCGCGTGAGATCTGGGTTGTCAATGTTGGCGATCTCAAGCCACTTGAGCTGCCCATCAGTCACATGATGGATCTTGCGTACGACATTGAACTGTGGAACAAGGACAGCGTGTCAGTCTGGCTCAAGCACTGGGCTTCTCGCGAATTCGGTGCCAGTGTAGCCGCGGAAACTGCTGCACTCATGAACAACTACACCAAGACTGTTGGCCGCAGAAAGTACGAGCTCACGGACAAAGACACGTACAACATCATCAACTATGAAGAAGCCGACAGAGTCCTTGCCACCTGGAAGGGAATGGCTGATACTGCTGCTAGCATCTACGAAGGATTGCCAGATGAGACGCGTCCAGCTTTCTTCGAAATGGCTTACCACCCGGTCACCGCAGGTTTCGTCTTCCACGACATCATGATCTCGACTGCAAAGAACAACCTGTACGCCTCGCAAGGCCGCAACAGCGCAAATGCCCTTGCCGACCACGTTCGCGAACAATTCGACCGTGATCACGAACTTACTGCCGAGTACAACAGCATGCTCAACGGCAAGTGGGAACACATCATGGATCAGACTCATATCGGATACAACTACTGGCAGCAGCCTATGCGTCAACGCTTGCCCGGCCTCCAGTACGTGCAGACTAAGGAACGTGCTCTTACCGGAGACATGGGTGTCACCTCGGAATCTTCCAACGCCACTGTCCCTGGAGACGATCCCTACCACGAGAACGGCGCGAATTCATTGACGCTTCCAGTTTTCGACACATACGGCGCTTCGAGTCGCTGGATCGAGATCTTCTGTGTTGGAACGCAAGACTTTGACTGGAATATCACCGCGAACGCTTCTTTCGTTTCATTCTCTCAGTCGTCCGGCTCGCTCTCTCCTAGCGGACAAACCGACATTCGCGTCTACATTACTTTCGATTGGGAGCAGGTTGAAGAAGGCAGCGGCATAGTCCTGCTGAACGTCAGCTCTAGCACTGATTACGGTGCGCAGTTCAACAAACCCCAACTCATGCTTCCCTACACTCACCACGTTGTGCCTTCTGGATTCGGTGGTGGTCACGTAGAGTCCGACCGCCACCTTTCGATCGAAGCGGAGCACTGGACCAGCACGACCAACTCTTCTTCCGCGCACTACGAGGTGGTTACTGGCTTGTCTCGTACACTGTCCGGTGTGACGCTCTTCCCCGTTACCGCACCCTCTTTCACCACTTCCAACGCTCCTGGCCTCACCTACGACTTCTACACCTTCTCTTCATCGACTACCACCAACCGAACCAACATCAGTGTTGTCATGACACCCAACTTGAACACCATCCCCGATCGTCCTCTTCGCTACGCAATCCAGCTCGACGACCAAGATGTCAAGGTCGTTCAGCCCGTTATCGACCAACCGAATGGCGCCAACCCGGCCAACTGGGGAACTGCCGTCGCGAACAATGCTTGGATCGGAGTGAGCAACTTCACGTATGCTGGTGCTGGCGAGCACAAGCTGAAGCTTTGGGCGTTGGAGCCGGGTCTTGTGTTCAACAGCCTTTGGGTTGATTTGGGAGGAATCAAGCCGAGTTACTTGGGTCCGCCGGAGAGCGTGGTGGTATAAGTGATGTATGAAGATGCGGGCGGCGATTGTGAGGGCGGATACGAAGTCGGGCGAAAGAACTGTAGGTACACTGACAAGTAAGGTTTCTAATTCGCAATCCGATGGTATTTGTTGTATTGATCCTTGTCTCAATCGTTGATAACATCTGCAATGCAGTGAGGAAAGAGGGGAGATCCTGCCCCATCGATCAATAAGAGTCGTTGCTCGACGCGTCTAGGGTTTGTCCAGCGTTTGTTGTTACGTCGCAATCAGATCTCACTTCACTCTGGCAGAATGAAGGCTATTGTTCGAGTGACGTAGAACGACCCCATTGGATCGATTTGACGCGGTCGAGTCACACAGGCAGTGAACTGCAGACAGGTCAACCATTCAGCCCCCTCACATTCAAACACCACGCACACAGAAACACCGCACCAACACGCGCTCATATCCACACAAATACAAATATCATACCAATACTAATACCACCACCACCACTACAACCAACATGGCGCAGGCGCAACCCGACCTGCAAATCTTCATCAAGCCCTGTACGTCCAAAACAACCCACATTCGACCCTTTGGCGGCTGAGCTCATTCTAATTCACTCTCAGGCTTCTTCACCATTATTCCCACTTTCGAGCTGATGGTGGAAGACCCGAACGTCGTCGGGAACATCACGCTCAGAGTCTCGCGTTAGTAGAAGCATGATAACCGCCTCACCGTGAATATTTCTAACAAGCTCTATAGGCAGAATGGGAATCCCGGCCTAAAACCTCCGCCTCGCTCTCCGCGGCACGACGCTGCAGGATGACGACCGCCTCTCCGACCACAGCATGCAGGACGGAGATACCATCGAGATCTTCTTGCGCGGCGGCAGCGACCGTGCTCTGCGCGTGGGTGAAGAGCGTCGGGAGGAGCTGGGCGGAGCCATCAAAGTGAGTGAAGTAGCATAGGCCGATACAATTGCTACGACTTCCTTTTCTCTCTCTCACCATTGAGAATGCTATTATTTTCGTTATGGGTGATTGTATTCGCATGCTGCTTCGGGAGAGAGTAATACAATCTCAGTGGTGAGTATGCGCTATAATTATACCTATGGTTGATGATGACAGCACAATGAATCAAGAGATAGTAATGCACTCTCAATGGTGAGCATTCCTATATTGATTTCTCCAGGCGAGGATACTAGTATACTAACTCGGAAGACGGCAATGCACCCTCAATAGCAAGTATGTCTTTGCTTGAACTCACGGTAGATGATATCAGCTCACTAGCTACGGAGGTTGCCACCCCTTGTTAGCATCATCTCAATGGCGAACAGAGCTATCGATATCTCTGAGGTCGAAGATACTAGCATACTGGCGACTGACACGGCCATGTCCGACTAGCACTATCTCTATGGCAAGCAAGGTCAAATTCATCTTTATTGCTGATGATTTTCTCTCGGTAGCTGTAAAGATGGTCACGTTCTGTTCACAGCGCTTCACTGGCAAGTATAGCTAGATCTATCTCATGGGCAGAGGACGCATAAGCATTCTGGCCTCAGACATCGCCAGACACTGTTGCAGGAGTTCCAGCGGTAAGCAAGGCGGGATCAATCTCTCATGCCGATGAGATCAGCACAGTAGCTCATGAGTGGAGACAACAGCGTCGAGAACAACTCAACGGCAAGCGATGCCATTCCAATTTTCTCAGTTGAGGATACTCGCAAAACAGCACTGAGAATCTCCAGGCATCTTCAGCAGGATCTCACTGACTCGCACGCTTCTGTCAGTAGCTGAAGGGTAGAGTAATAGTGCGTGCAAGTGGTGAGTATGGCACTGACTACTGAGTGGTCATTGACACGCAAACTTGTGCCTGGATTTAACAAAGCGAGCAGATACCAGTCAACTCATGACTGCATCCGAGGGAGATATTTGCGTGTCGACAACCTAGTGAGGAGGAGGAGGCAACCAACCGAAAGTACAACTCTATCAAGACCAGGTACAACTTCACTCTTCCAAAAACGTTACCTGCTTCCGCAAATCGTCACGCGGAACGTGCAGCTCGTTGACCGCATTGTTTTCTTGAGGCCATCCGATTGCCATCCCGCACATTACCAATTGCTCTTCGCCCAACCCAAACCCCTGCTTCAATACCTCGGGGTAGCCTGTAACGCTTACCTGCAAACAACTCCCAAGACCTTTCTCCGCGAGCGCCAACATGAAGATCTGGACGAACATTCCAACACTCATAGCATTTACCGGTGATTCCACCAGCTCCGGGTCCATGCTGATGACGGCGCAGACTGGCGCGCCGAAGAATTCGTAGTTACGCCGCCTCGCTTTTTCGGCAGCATCACGATCCTCTCGAGGGATGTTGTATCCTTTCTCTCCATACAAGAGATGGCCAAATTCACTCCGGAACTGCATGAATTGCTTTGGTAGCGGTGGGATCTTCGGATCGTTTTTCGCCGCTTCTGCCTATTGCACAAAGATGAGATCAAGTCAGCAAAGGGCTATGCCACATGTGAACGATTTCCTCACCTGCAGAGATTCTACAATGCGGTCGCGAGCATTACCAGTAGCGAACGTCATTCTCCAGTTTTGGATATTCGAGTTCGACGGTGCAAGTTGTGCCAACGATAAGCACTCGCACAAGACATCCAGCGGAACAGGATCAGGTTTGAAGAATCGCGTACTGTGCCGACCACGAACGCATTGCTCAAGAGTTGCCATCGCTCGGAGCGACTAGGAGTAGGAACCACTGGTTAATGTTAGGTTGTGGCTTTTCCGGTTCGGAGAATGTAAGCCTTACATATGTGGTTCCCAGCTGGCGGTCTCACACCTCATGGCTAGCTCGGGCCGAGATGCATGCCGTTCACCTTCTTGGTAACATTGAGACTTTAATGATTTGTCATTCGACTTCCAATGCCTACGCAGCGCGTGTAGTACAACATCTTACCTACTTGAGAATTTCAGTGAGATTCGTGGTGGCTCGTTGTCGCGATGTTCCTGTGCTGAGGTCATACCATTTGTGCCGACTTCGAATGCCGGCTAAGTTACAGCATGTACCAATACCTTGTACTCAAGAGGCGCACGTCGTCTCCGTACGTACGACTTTTCTATTTCGCTCCTAGAGACCAGTTCTGGAAAAGAAGTAGCGAAACAGATCTTTACAGAGCTGAGCGATTGGTCAACGCGAGCATGTATTCGTTCAAACATTGGCAAAGAAGCTTCAATAAGCTTTTCCTTGCAGTTGCTTGGTTTGCTTTGCAGTCAGCCCATTGTACTACATCAATGCACTGCATGTGATACCCCTCTACATCATCTCGACGAGTTTGGGGCTGACATTGCATGGCGTAGAGGTACTCTTGCGGTGTGAGTAAACCCTCTGCATCTTCAACTCAAATGCTGACCAAGACTGGAAGGCAGTCGAGACCGGCATTTTTGCAATAGCTCAGGATTCGAGAATCAACAAGCACATAAGTATCTTTCTTTTGCTACAATAAGTCTATCTATCACAACTACCACATTTCCAAACTCTTTCCAAACCAAGACTTCGCTTCTGCCTTTTCACTTCCTCACACCTCCCACACAACACAACCATGTCCCAAGCCAAACCCGGTCACGACGGCAGCCCCAACGGCATCGACCTAACCATCTACCCAACCGCCCAAAAACTCGCATCCCGCTCGCTCGAATTCCTCCAAGAAATCCAGAACTTGTAACTCCCCACCCCTTCTCCCCTCCCTCCCAACACTCCTAACAAACCCACCTAGCACCCCCGGCGCAGCCCTCGAAGAGCGCCTCAACCGGGACTACGGCCCCGGCAACCCCTACTACGAAGACTTCTGCACACTGATCAAGCAAGGCCTAGCCGAAGGCTGGGTCGCCAGCGGCGAGCTCGACGGGCCCAAGTACCGCCGTGGCAGAATCAGGTTGCCGCTCGCGGAGAACTTGTACATGAGTTTGACGGCGGTGTATTTCGATTCGCAGGAGGTTTATGCGGGGCAGTATCATAAGCATCCTTATGGCGAGTGAGTATGGCGAAAGTTGTGAGGTGGAGAGGGAGCTGGTTGGTGAGAGGAGGCTGACTTGAGATTTCTTTCTCGCTAGGATTAATTGTGTGGTGCAGATCGATCCGACGTTTGAGTTGGAGGGATTGCCGGTTGGGGAGAATTGGCGTGGGCCAGGTGAGTGATGTATCTTACAGTGCCAATGCTGGCGAGATGTCCTGCTGACTGCAACGACCAGGCTGGACGAGTCTTGGGCCGGGCACGCACCACTACCCGAGAGCCAGAGGCGGACGTGGTGTTGCTTTCTTCTTTTTGCCGTCGGGCAGGATCGCCTATGATGCGAAGCCAGGAGAACCTCAGCCACAGAGCATCTGATTGACAGTCAGTAGTCTAAAGCATGTCTCAATGTTTCGAGGAATGGACCTTGCACATGCACAATTGTCAGTCGAGTAGCAGAATGTCTTCATTGACGTTGACTTCTGAAAAGCACGCATAGCAGCCTGTGCCTGCTAGATCTTATATAAACATCCGATCCAAAGTATAGCGTACAAAGATCAAAAACAAAATCCAGATGATCCAATTCACCGATCGGAACCAGTTTCGCCTTCGCCAATATGTCAAGAGATCCGTTTGCGCCGTTGTTGCAGCCTCTAGAACACCCGATGAAAAAATTGTTCAAAACGTCGAGATTGGCGCAACAAAAAGCATATCGCTTCATCGTCCAGTACGCCACGACCCGTCAGCGACGGTATCAAACATAATCCGCCTTCCCAAACCATTTGGCTTAGGCGCATTCACCCTGCCAACGCCTCCACGCTCCAGCCAAGGCCGCAGGTTCTTACACTGTGACACGTCGATTTCTTGCATTTGACGACAGCCATCCACGAGGCTCTCCACGCCGTGTCCAGTGACTCGCACGCAGCCGCGTACCGAAATGTATCGCAGCTCGAGCAAATGCAGACCGATGCAGCGCAGACTGTTGTCGGAAACGGCGCTGCCGCAAAAGGCCATGTTGAGTCTTCGAAGATGAGGCAAGCCAAGCGCTAGGACTTCAGTCGCGGTGTCTGACAAAGCGCAACAGAAGGACAGATCTAGCTCGTGCAAAGTACGGCAGCCGCCGACTATGCCCACAATCGCTTGGTCGGAGAGGTATGTACAGTCGGCAAGGATAAGACGGCGCAGGTTCTTGAATTCGTAGACGCCCCAACTGTGGAAGCCGGCGTCGGAGATAGAAGTACAGCGTGTCAAATCGAGACTCTCAATGCGGTCGGCGGCGTGATGTGCGATGTGTGCCATGCTGCGATCCTGGACATGCTTACAATAGCTGAGTGTGAGACGCTTGAGCTTTGGCGCGCCAATGACGCTACCTGGAGCAGGCGGAGGCTCACTGTCCAAAATCGCTTTCAAAGACGAGCCGTTTCGTTTGCTCGAGCGTTTGCCATTGGTAGGAGGAGGCGGTAGAGGTTTCTGCTGAGGAGAGTCCTTCGGAACGATCCAGCCAACTACTCGCGCAAGGAGATTGTCGCCTACTTTGCGGCAATTACTGAGGTCGATCTCTTCCAGACATTTCGCCTTTTCCACGAAGGAAAGCACGGCTGGCGCTGTCACATCCCAGACTGACTTCATTTTCCACATCTTTGCGCCATCACCACAGGCTTCCACAAGTGTAGCGAATCCTTCATCGGTCACGTGATAACAATTTGAGAGATCCACATATTTGGGTCTGGAGCCAGCAAATGGCACAATGATGTCTCGTAACACGTCGTCGGTGACGCGTCGGTTGTGCTTGCTCAAATCGAGTTGATGCAGAATGTCCGGAGATGTTGTGAGTATGTTGTGCCAGTGCATGCTGACAAGTCGTAGCTTCATGAGGTCCAAAAGATCGAGCTTCTGGAACACTTTTGTGAGTATCGCATCGGGCAGGCGACCTTTGCCGGTATTCGAGGTCATTCGAACCATGCTTGGTCGACGAGTTGCTGTAGGCGACAGTCTGTAAGGCGATGTCTGGGAATCGGTAGACCCGCGGCTTTTTGGCCTTAGTGGTGACGAAGCTGAAAGCCATGCTGTGTTTGGCGGTGAAGGCGTACGGAGAGTTTCCAACAGAGAAGTCTGAGGGACATCCACTGTAGGTGGAGGTGGCGCAAGAGACGAGCGACGCGACCTGGCTCGGACATTGTCCAGGTTGCCGTTGAAAAAGGGATCCGAGTCCATCGGTTCCATAGCTGGATTTGGTGGTGGAGCCATATCGAAAGGTTCCTCGAAGCGAACCACGGGAAGACTCTTCCTCCAATCGTTACCGTCATCCTTCGCAGGCTCAGTGCTCGCGCCACCGCTTCCAAATGACCCGCCAGCGCCAATGTCTGACATGACTACATCATCGTCTTTCTTCGCTGCGTCTAATCGTCTCTTCGCCTCGTCTTCGACTTGCTGGCGAAGATCAGGTGAGCATTTCCTCCAGAGCTCATCAAGCACTTCGCCGTTGATCAGCAGACATTCAATTGCATCTACGCTTCTTACAGTCGCTGTTCTCCTGGGCGAAAGAGAAAGACTTGTGACTTCGCCAAAGTATTGCCCAGTGTGCAAACGCGCGCGCACGCGCTGATGTACCTCCTCGCTGCTGGGGCCATCCAGCTTTCTTATCTTTGCACCCTCTTGCTGCGCCGAGTTCCGCCTTGAATCTGGTGTGTCGGTGAGGACCTCGACGTCGCCTTTCACGATGAAATAAACGTCCCGGCCAGTACTGCCTTGCTGTATTATTTCTGTGAACGGCGGGAACGACACTGGCTGTGCATTGACTCCCAAGAAATGTAGGATGTCACCTGGCAAAGCCGAAAATAGCGGTAGCTCTTTGAGTAGCTGGCGGACTGTGTGAGGTCCACTTCCCAGTGCGCTGGAAGCCGCCACCTCTGCAATGCCAGGTGATGGCGATTTGCGTCGTTTGTGACTCAGTATTTCGCCGTTGGCAAGAGATCCGATCTCTGCCATCTCCACATCGCCAGCAAGCCAGTCGCGTGACCTTTTTCGCGCCGCGATAGGTAATTGTGCATTGCCTTGTTGTCCTGATCCTCCACGCTCTTTCTTCTTGCGCTCTAGTATAGCTAGGCGCTCTGATGCTTCTTCTCGAATCGCGTTCTCGACTTCGGGGTACTTGGGAAGCTCTTTCTGGAGGTCTTCCTTGTTCAGTCTGACAAGCAGACTCCTCACGGTAGCCACGATGGAAGCTGTGCGCGGTATGTCCATGAGAATGCCAATCTCACCGAAGAAGGCGCCAGGCTTGAGCTCGGCGTAATTGCTCTCTCCATCGATGCTGGTGACTTTGACGCTTCCGCGTACTAGCCAGTACATAGCCTTCGCATCGTCGCCTTCTTTGATGACTTCCTGGCTTGGCTGGAAAACGCTTGGGCGCAAGCTCTTGCCGATTGAGAGCAGGAATGAGTCTGGCGCAGACTGAAAGAGTGGGAAGGCCTTCAGGCGGTCTAGAAGCTCCAGAGGCAGACCAGCTATCGTGGAGCTTCCCAAAGGCGAGGACTTGGCCGGCCTGCTCGGATCAAAAGTCTGGAGGAATGTGTATGGATCGGAGGGTTTCTGAGTGGCAGTTTGCGAACTGCGAAGAGGTTGGCGGCGCATGGTTGGTGATCGAGAGGTTGCACTGGCAGCAGATTTCCCAGTTGGTCAAACGCTCCGATTTGTGTTCAGGATAGAGAGCAGATGACCGGCTGGCGGTGTGTTTGCGGCGGACAACGCGTTCAAGATTTGCTGCAGCCGGCCGAGAGAGCTAGAACTGGTGCGACACGAAAGCCATTGAACGTGTCGAGGAGGATGCGGGTAGTTAGACGTCTCACAAGAATGCTATGGTGCGCGACTTGGGGCAGGCAGTAGTTTGGAGCGCGGAGACACGCGCTAGATGGCGACTATGATAGCGTTGCAGACGAGTGTCAGAGAGGCACAGGGTCCCGGCGGGTGTGCGTGTTGGGGGCCTGGACGTGTTTCGAGAATACAGTATGGCAGTTCGGTGTGCAGAGGACGGCGGCAGAGACGGTGTGAATACTCTGCGAGAGCACGCGACGGCCGTTCAAGCAAGGAGAAACTCTCACCACCACCTGCCTGCTCCCCTCTCTCTGAGCCTCTCTGCTCTTTACCGCGCACATCAGACCTGCACCGTTGGGCACGAGCGCGGGCAGCTCCATCATCGACGCGGATCTCTGCCCCACCCATCATTGTGGGCCGAGTATAGCTAGTGTGCAGTGCCAGCCGCCTTAGACTCCTTCGAGAAGACACCAGGAAAGGCGGCTGTGGTCCAAGAGCTGACCGCCACTGCCGCCTGCCGGTGCCAGAGAAGGGAGGGCTCGATTGTGCCGTGCCATACATAGAAATATAGCGAGAGTAGTACAGTAGCCGTGCTCGCCGTGTTGCCTGTCGAAGCCGTAGAGTTTCGAAGATGCTGTGCCGGCACGTCATTATGCTCCGGTATATAGCCTCCAGCGAAGGAGTCTGGCATTGATTGCCGTCCGCTAACCTAGCTGGAGATCGCACGTGATCGTCAGGTCGACACCGATTTCCTTCTTTCTCCTGCACCGTGAGCCGTGCGCGCAAGCCCGGCGGATGTCTGTCTTGCCCACACGATAAGGTTTGCTGTGTAGCTGCGCGGAAGGGGGCTCGAGAACTGCTTCCCCCACGGGTCATCAGCGTCATCTGCTTGATGATCCCAATTGCGCGTTCTCGGAAGCCGGAGAAGTTCAAGACGGTACGGAGGCATGTGTCTCGCATCGCCAGATCTGCGAACTCCCTAGTGACGAACTGGCAAGGATAAAGGAAGAAAGAACACTGGCAGCGCCAGTCTAGCGGTAGCAGTCACGTGTAGCCTGGCGGCTCTCTCTGCAGGTGAGGTGCGCCATAGCGTCCTTCCAAGTTTGGTGCGGCTGGGCTCCTCGCCATTCAACTACTTTCCATACACAGGTATTTTTATGCACTCGGCGCCATCAAGACCACAGGGACAACCTCAGAGATTAGGAGAACATGCCACGCCCAAGTGTCGTACATATTGCCACTCCTGAGCCTCAGGCATCGCCTTGGCCGTAAGTATGGCTTACTTCGTGCTAAAGGTGAGAGAGGATGAGTAATAATCCACAACAACTCACATATACCAATTGTGATATATGTATCACGCTGCACGATACACAAAATGAGTTCATCACACACAGAACACAACCTCTCCTCCAGGCTGACAAAATGGCGACTTCAATCCAGGATACTGTAGCTCACCTGGTGAACCAGATTGACTGCCAACTTCTCTCCTACGCTCAACTCAGCCAGCCACCACAAAGGCCAGGTCCTGTTCGCCTCCTTTTCCCAGTAGGGCCATATGCTATCGGACTATGGCACCCAGGTGATGAGGTCCATCTCGTCTGCCTCACCGACAACAGCTCAAACACTTTCTGGGAATACATCGTTGAGAAACTTGAGCGCGAGGATCTTCCAAAGCATGATTGCATGATATCGGAGCTGCATGGCCGGCACAAAATCTGGCTTCACTACTGCAGCATGCCACGCCACTTCGATCTCGCCACGGTCGAGGCGTACGGTTTCCCTAAACATCCCGAATCATCATATGTCCCCGAAATCGTACGACAGAATCTGACATGGCTCCATCATACCTGGCACTTACAAGCTGATCTCAATGGCCGTCTTGATTCATTCCACAACAACTATCAAGCTCTGAGGTCGTGGGCTGAAGCAGCAGGAATCTTCTCCAAATCCTTCGGTACATTGGACGCTGAGAGCTTGGTCTGGATGCTTTTCAGCGTGATGAAGCTCGCCGACGAGAACAATCTGGACAAATCGAACGCGTTTCCGAGCCACTTGCACGCCTTCGTCGAGAGATACAGCAAACGCCACGAGGTTTTGAGTGTCCTCACACAAACCTGCTCCCGCGTCTACCCTCCACCGCCTTACAACACCGTCGACTGCTGCACTGCTATCGCTGACGAGATCAGGAAGCTCGGCCAGCAGCCTAAATTACTTCAACTATCGCCGGAACGGTACTACCAAAATTTCTGTGCCAGGTACACCGCGGTGATACTGATCACGGCAGAATGCTGGATCCCCAAGCGTCGGGAGTCTTTCCACTCTGACCTCATGAAAGAGATCTCACACCTGCCCGAGCGCTCTCGTAAATCGGGATCCAATTTGAATTCTTTCCGCATCTGGCCTCATGCGTTCAAACCTTCAAGAGACGAATGGGTGTACGTGATCGGTGTACACCTTCCACGCTCACCCAACTCGAGCCCGTCAAGGTCCACGAGTGCGCGAACGTCCAGCGAGAAAACGAGCAAGCAATACCTTACACTCGACGACACGGTTGGGACGTCTGCGATTCGCGTTTGCTCCGCCCAAGAAGCGAAGAGTCTCCCGGAGAGACACAGCGTAGCGACTGCGCTAACCTCGCATAATTCCGGCGAAGCTCCAGCCTTCGCCTGCTCTGAACCATTGTCGATGGGGAACAAGTTCCCTCCGGCTTCGCAGGCTTTGTCTCGTCTTCGGTGGGATCCAGCACATATCCCCTACGAATACGAGGTAGGATACCTGGATCGCTTCGAAGGATTGATGTGGCTGCCGCTCGAGCAATGGGGCAAAGAGACCGAAGATGAAGAGTTTATTCCGGAACACCGTATTAGGATTCTCCGGAAGATCGAGAAAGGCGGAAATGGCATTGTGGTTTGGGACAGGGAAAAGAGAATATCCCAACTGAGTTAGTGTGCATGCACGGGAGTGCGCGTCCTCTCCTGCCTTCGGGGAATGAGAAGTAAAGCACGCCGTCACATGCGGATACCATCTCCTATTGGTTCTAGAAGAGAACAGCATACCGTCGAGATGCTAATAGTATAGCACGAGCACCTTAGTAGTACACGCGCTAGTGCCTCGTAGTACCGATAAAGGATGCTATGATCTTCTCCCTTGAGACAACTATCAAATTCTATGCGCAGCCTTATGATATGAGGTGCTATACTTCTCACCACCCTGATGTGATACCTTAAGGCAAGTGGAGACTCTGACTGTACTCAGGTCACACAGGAAATCTACAATTGTATCAGTTTGAGTAAGCAAGTATGAACATCGTTCACTAATCAGTAAGCATCTGTCTCAAGAATCTTACTAGCAATCCCATGACCGTAAGATATGTTACCAATCGCGTGTTGATCACTCACGTTTAACTCGGTGTCGCACTTAATCCATTGAAGACGACGAGCGACCGTACTTGATACCTCCATGGATATAAATTGCATTCGAAGCATATCCCCATTAAACATCAGCTGCTTTCCCTCAATCCACTTTGCAACACCTAGCTCCCACGCAACAAAGTAACAAGGAACTCCAAGAACTCGAATCGTACCTACGAAGAACACTTTCCCAATGGCAGACAATCTCGTTCTCATCACCGGTGCGAACGGCCACCTTGGCTTCAAAGTCCTACTTACCGCCCTCGAAGCAGGCTACCACGTCCACGCCGCCGTCCGCAGCGACCAAAAAGCCACCCTCCTCAAATCCAACCACGTCCTCAAAACCACTCCCGGCTTCTCCAACCTCTCTTTTGTCGTAGTACCCGACTTCCTCGCCCCAGGAGCTTTCGACGAAGCAGCCAAAAACACCAAATACATCATCCACGTCGCCTCGCCCATCGTAACCAAACTCCCCGACAACGACGACTACGAAGCCCACTTCGTCCAGCCCGCTGTACAAGGCACCCTAGGCGTCTTCGAATCCGCGCGGAAAGCTGGCACAGTAAGCCGAATCGTCATAACTTCCTCCGCCGTCGCCATCCTGCCCCTGCTCGCAATGACCCAATCCGACGGTACTTCCTACGACGCCGACAACCGACTCCCGGAGATCGCGCCTCCCTTCGCAGACATCAGAGTCGCTTATGTAGCGTCCAAGATCGCCGCGCTCAATCGCGCCGAAGCCTGGATTGGAGAGTACAAACCGGCCTTTGACGTGATCCACATTCACCTATCGTTTATTTTCGGCCGGGACGATTTGGCGGATAGCACGGCGTATTTCCAGACGGGCACGAATCGGCTTCCGCTGAACATCGCACTTGGGGTGGAGAGCGAGGCGCAGCCAAATACGTGGAACGACGTGGGAGACACGGCGAGGATGCATGTTATGGCGCTGGACGGGGAGAAGGTCGCTGGGAATCAGAGCTTTTTGGCGTCAAGTACTGGGCAGGATGGGATGAGGTTTGTTCCGTTCCATTTCAAGGTGATGGATATTGGAGCGAATTGCTGACGTGGATGATACCTCTAGGTTCGATCAGGTCAAAGATATTGTCGCTCGCCACTTCCCTGACGCTGTGCAGCGCGGAGACCTGCCGAATAATGGTAGTACCCTCGACGTCCTCACGATTCTGGACATCAGTAAGACTCAGGAGACGTTTGGTTTGAAGCTTGCGACTTATGAGGGGTCGGTTGTTGGTGTGATCGGGCATTACTTGGAGCTGCTTGAGATGGAGAAGGCGGGCAAGTAGTGCCTGCCTGAGTTGTGCAAATGTGGCCGTACGATCTATCATTTCGAGATTCTCCCGTTCGTAACTGTGCTTTGTTCATCATATCCACATATTTCAAACCTCAAAACCAATCCCCACCATTCACGCCCGGACCCATGCGATAATTCTGCTGTCCTGTCGCAGGCGCCTGCCCATTACCCATGAAATCCCAACTATTGCTGTCCAGTCCCTCAATCTTGTCACCACCATCCACATCCATCCCAAACTGCCTCACAAGCTGGTCCCAGCTCTCCCAGTCCAGATCGGCAGAAGTGTCCATGGCGGCGTCGAAATTGGAGTCGATCGAATTTACACGCATCTGATTGGATGGTGCTGGAACGGTGTTGTTCGGAAAGCCGGCGTTCGAGGAGTTTGCAGAGAAGACAACGGGGTTGGGGCTTGCGCCAGTTTTAGGAATGTTGCCGTTGGCTAGGTCGACATTGCTGTAATCAATTGTCCTGGCCGGCTGAGTGAAAGCATCGCCAAACACGGGCTGTTGATTGCATAGAGGGTTGCTGGAATTGTTATTCGTGAAGCTCGGCTGCTGAGCTTGTGGTCTCGCTAGCGGTAGGTTGCGCTGGGGAAATGCTGATGTTGAAGATACGCTGGCTCTTGGCGTGTGGCCATAGATGCCTCGAGTTTCCTCTGGTATGGATGCAAGGCTTTCCGGCGGGACGATGTCCATAGAGTCGACGTCGGCACCTCCTGCAAGAGACAGACGTGGTGATTTGAGCAACTCGTGCGAATCCAGTGGTCGTTGTCCATAGACTGGGCCTTGGGTGAAGCGCTGCAATTGTGCTTGGCTGAGGGGTGCTCGGACGACGGTGGGGATCTTCGGATGACCAAACATCGGGTTGGCGTTGGGAGAGTAGGTTCTTGTTGCTGTTGCACCAGAGGCCCGGTGTTTGATCAATTGCTCTTCCTGCAAGCCGCGCTTTCGAGCATCTTTAGCTTTGAGATACAATTTCCGGAGCGGACGCCACAGATGGCCGCGAGAATCGTCTTCCGCGGTGCCTTCGCTCCATGGCTGCTTTTCGCGCGTCTGTTCTACGGCGAGCCAAGCACGTTCGACAAGATCGCCGGTGGTGCGATGACACAGCTCGCTCAGGATGAAAGCAAGCGCATGCCATTGCACGTAAGTCTTGAATAGCCAGCCCCATTTCATCGTACGGCCTTCGGTCTCGAGCAGAATACTGTACTCAACATTTTCCAAGCTTGTGATGAACAGCTTCTCCTTGATCTCGGATGGAATTGTAGTTCCCCCGTCTTGCCTCTGGAAGGGGTGGTAGACCATCAGCCACATTTTACTCATCATCAAGCGCGCGACGGTGGCTGTAACCCAGAACAGAGGCACACTCATGTCGCAGTCCTTGAGATAGCGTTCCTCCAGCCGCTGATGGCAATCCGTAATCCACTTCTCTTTCTCCTGCAGTGTGATGCCTTGAAGGTGTTCTGTGCACTGCTTGGGTGGACCAGGCGGAATATAATTGATTCGGCGGAAGGTGTTGGCGACTTCGAACCGGATGAGACAGAACGACATGTCAGTGCAGCCGCGTTTCTCAGCCGGGAATTCGTTCATGCCCGGTATGATGTCAATGTCGTTGATGTTGAGCGGCATCTTGGTGTCAAACGATTGCTCGGTGATAGTAGGATCGCACCCGTGGTCTTCGCTCGCTCGGGTGTCGAGTATGCAGACCTGCCACCAGAGCCTTCGGCGCATCTCCACGTCGAATGGCTTGAGACCAAAGTGGACGCCGTCTCTATGCACGCCGATAGTTTGTGCAATGCGAACCACAAGTCCAGTGAGCGTCCATATCACCCTGGCGTAACTGTTACGGCGCAAGCACATGAGGAAGAGGACCATCGCCTGAAGGACAATGATCTCTTCAGTGATGAGGAAGTTCGCGCGCGCAAGCGCCTGCTCAATTGCAAAGCGGTAGCGTGCTAGCAGTACTGGCTTGGCTTCTCCAAATTGTGCCAGGCAGTCCTCGCTGGAGGAGCTGGTGACGGCGCCATAGTATATGGCGAATAGAAGAGCCTCCAGGCCTCGTGGAAGGCCAGCCAGGTTCGAAGCTGCTGTTGCGATTGTGCGCTCGAACGTCGGTACATGTAAGACCTTCACCAGAGGATCGACATTTTCTTTGAAAGCCCGCCAATATGCACCGATTTGCTGCGGCAGTGGATGTAATGAGAGCATGTCGACGTTCTGCGAGCTAAGTCCAAAAACAAAACCATGGTGACTGCCATAGACTTGGCCATTATCGTTCGGTGAGTCGGGGTCTTCGTCGTCGCTGGACTGGTTCAAGATACCCTTGAGGTCCTCCACCTCATTGCTGAGATTGGCCCAGAAGGAGTTGTTGATGTAGCGTGACTTGCCTTCGTTGACGACGAGTCGGCCGAACCTGTACTCCAGGCGGCCTTTCTCAGGTTCTTCCATCCATCTTGACTTGGACTCATGCCCTGGTCCATCAGTATGGCTAGCTGTCCACCGCCGTTTCAGATCACTGTGAGGGACAGGCGTCGAGTCTTGAGGCTGCACAGGATCTCCACTGACCACACGTCGTCCGGTATCCGCGGCCACTTTGCCATCGCTGACCGCTTCCGTAGTTGTGTCCTTGAATTCATCGCCCTCCGGAACCTCGACTCCAAGATTCTTGACCACGCCTTCCAATCGTCTCAGACGTTCCAATAGCTCTTTATCTCTGCCCTCTCCGATCTTGCGCACCTTCCTTGGGGCTCTTCCTGGCGCGGGATATATACAGTCGATGCGGGCGCGCTTGCAATTCGTGCAAGGATGTGTCTTGTCGCACTTGACCTTGCGCTTGCGACAGGTAACGCAGGATCGGGGGTTCAGAGCGCGGCCTTGAGCATCTACCGAAGGTTTGGGAGGCGGTCCATCGTTTGCATTGCTGGTCGGAGGAGAGTTGGTAGGAGGCAGGTGCTCTGAGGAAGCATCGAGTCGACCGTCGGTCAGTTCAACATCGCCGTCCGCGGCGCCTGGGCTATTGGAGGAAGATCTGCGTGATTCGTCCATGGAGAGAGGTGCGTAGGCTTTCACGGAATGTCGGTTGTCAGAGCGGACCCCACTACATTCAACTATGTCCCCTCCCCCGCAGCCGGGTCCGATGCCTGTTCGATCTCGCAGGGCCAAGTGCCGGACGATAATGAAGACTCGGAAGAGATTGATGGAGGTAGTCGTACGACGAGTCGGCAATGCAGGATGGTGAGAGATGCAGCGGTGGTGGAAGTGATTAAGTCATAGGTATGTAGAGGCCCTGTAAGCTGGGGTGGTGAGATAGAGCCACGCCAACGGAATCGAATCTTGCCCGTTTCGAGGCAGCGCGAACTCTCGTGACTCCACTCTCTGAGACTATTTCCAACACTCCTGATCCTGCGGAGCCACCTCCTGCGATTGGCTTACAAGGTAATGGCCACAGTATCGTGTACGACTTCATCTACACGCATCTGCATCGTGGTGTTATTGCCTTGCATGGTCTGGATGATAAGCCCGGATCTTTGGTTCCACATACACTCGCCTCCTTACAATCAAGACAAGAACATCCTCTTCGAGTCGGACGTGCGACTTAGTACGGGCGTTGCTGGCTCGATATTATCATATGTAGACGTTGCAAAGCACCAGGCAGGGGCGATAGTCACTTTAGCGGCGAGAACGACAACCCCTATTACTTCGCACATCATGAGGCACTTCGCAAAAACTGAGCCTGCAAGATGGCCTACCTATCCCATCCGTTTAGTCCTATATTTTCTAATTGCAGAGGCCCAACAACGCCCCTGCTATAGTGTTGGTAGGGTTAGAGCAAAAACGCCAAAATTGATGACACATCACTTACGGCCCGAGCACCGACCGATTGGCTTCCAGAACTTCGAGACTCCTGGAAAAGTACCGAGGCATTCTGTAGGGCCTGATTGTGCAAGTACTTACTAGGTAAAACATCCGTCCCATTTTCACTGCATAATATGCACAGAGCGTACCAATGGTCCCCGGCTCTCTCGTAGCTTCGACTCTGGCGTAAAAACTAGCGTGTGCACGCTCACTAATCTTCAATGCTGACTGAGCGTTGCTGGGATGTTCGCTGGCAACAAAACAAGTACTACTGTAGACGTTCCTTCCATTGAATACATTCTTTCACTCAACTCCAATTTTACAACTCCACTACCAAATCCACTCAATCACAAAAATGTCGAACATGAAGGCCATCAAGATCGTGTCCGCCGGTAAGGCCGAGATTCAGGATGTCGCTCGTCCCGAGCTCCTTGAGGACCGCGTTCTTGTCAAGGTCAACTCCGTTGCACTTAACCCAACCGACTGGTCAGTGGCCAGAGTACCCATTGAGCAAAACAAGTAAGCTCACAGCAGTCCAGGAAGCACATCGACTACCTCGCCACCCCTGGCTCGACCGTCGGCTGCGACTTCAGCGGCACCGTCGTCGAAGTCGGCTCCAAATGCACCAAGGGCTACAAGGCCGGCGACAGGATTGCTGGTCTCGCACACGGCGCCAACGCCAACGACCTCAACAGCGGCTGCTTCGCCGAGTACGCTGTTGTCAAGGAGGGCGCCTCCTACAAGGTCCCTAACAACCTTTCCTTCGAGGAGGCTGCCACTACTGGCGTTGGCCTCATCACCGTGAGCATGGCGCTCTACCAGAAGCTCGCCCTGCCTTTCCCTGGTGAGGGCAAGAGCGACGAGTGGATTCTTATCTACGGTGGTAGCACTGCTACTGGTAGCTTGGCTATTCAGTACGCTAAGCTGTAAGTGACCACGAGTGTAAAGGCAAATTGTCTGGGAGACGGCCAGCTGACAGTATGATACACAGGTCAGGATGCAAGGTCGCCACCACCTGCAGCCCGCGTAACTTCGACGTATGTCATCACACTGACTCTACTGGCAAAAGGACTGTTCACTAACATCCTCACAGTTCGTCAAGTCTCTCGGCGCAGACCTCGCCTTCGACTACAACGACGCCGAGGTCAGCAAGAAGATCAACGAGGCCACCGAAGACAAGCTCAGACTCGCTTTCGACTGCATCAGCGAGGGCTCCTCCCCCGAGATCTGCTCCAAGGCCATCTCGTCCCAGGGCGGAAAGATCGTCTACCTCCTGCAGACCAAGCACAGCCGTGAGGACGTCGAGAACATCGTATGTCTCCCAGCGCCACATCATCAAAAGAACATTTCGCTAACAACAACAGATGGTCCTTGGCTACCTCGCCCTTGGTGAAGCTTTCAGCAAATTCGGCATGGACTTCCCTGCCATCCCCGAAAACTACAAGTTTGCCCAGAAGGCTTTCACCGTTGCCCAAGGCCTTCTCGCCGAGAAGAAGCTGAAGGTTCACCCCGTCAAGATCGGTACCAAGGGTCTTGAGGGCGTCTTCGAGGGCCTCCAGACCATGAGGGAGGGAGGTGTCAGCGGTTTCAAGCTTGTGCACCAGCTTTAGAGGGTGTGTGAAGAGGCTTTACATAATAGATTGAGATGAGAAAATGATACAGCACATGATATTGAAGGAAGTGTCACCAGTAAGCTGTTTGTCTTGAGCAAGAAACACAGTGCCGTCGTACTCCTTGCATACATTTGCAAAGCTAATGCCATATTAAAGCTGAACGTCCTGGGTCTGGAACCAGCATGAGGCACGAATGAACTGGATATTTCTTCTTTAAGCTATAGATTTCTGTTTGAGAACCTTCACATGTTGAATACACGTGATACATGTATCTACTTTCTGAAGTGAAAGTGACTGCATGAAGATGTTGGCTTCGGACTGAGGTGCCAAGCAGCCTGCTGCCTGGAACGCCGACAGGAACATCTCGAAGCTCGAACACCGACAAACACATTCGTTCTCGAAGTACCGAACACACTCTTCCAACTTCACACCTCAACAACTACAAACCAAAAAAATGCCAAACGCAAACCCACCCCCCCGCACCTGGTGCCTACGCTTCAAACTCAACCGCACCACCATCCTCCTGCACGTCGACGCCCAGCAACCCTTCGCCTCCATCCGCGCCGAACTCCTCTCCGCCCTGCGCGCCACAAACCCCTCCGGCGTCCTCTCCGCCACCCTCCGCGACGGCACACCAATCGAATACCCCCTCCCCGAGAACCCCGAAGACATCGCGCTCGCGAAACCAAAAGACATCAACGACTTGAACGCCGGGTGGGAGACTATCGGGGACTCCAACGAGGGACTTTTCTTTGATGAGGAGTTTGGCTCGGCGGGGAAGGGACGGGGGAAGGGGAAGGAAGTTGCTGGTGCTGGTGCTGCGAAGGCGAAGAATGTGAATGTGAATGATTGTCCGCAGGGCGCGGGGTTGAGGGATGGTGGGGCGGTTGCTGTGAGGTTTAGGTTGAAGGAGGAGAAGGTTAGGAGGCAGAGGCTGATTGATGGGGAGTTGGATGTGGATGAGATTGCGAGGGAGGGGATGGGGATTGATGATTTGCCGTGGGATGTTGTGGTGCCGACTATGGAGGAGACGTATGGGGATGAGGAGTGAGAGATTGGATGAGACGAGATGAGATGGGCTGCAATTGCTTGTCGCCGCCTGCACAAGCATGGCTCCATGACTACGAGGATTGATGAATATTTTTTGGGACGTGGAAAGTGGCTGAGATCAAGCGCTGAGATCGGCCGCGTGGGAGGCAGGAGGATGTCTCGATTCAAATGGACTGGCTTTTTCTGTGGTGGAGCGTTGAACTACGATGGCGAGATAGCCATATGCACCGTATGTCGGTGGAAGTATTGCTTGGGCGCATGAGGGCCATGCCACCTCAGACGAGATGCTCGAGCATGGCAGGCTTAGGAAGGAAGTGATCCGTTCGGAAAACGCACAAGACTTTTCACAAGCCATAAGCAACAGCCAGGATCCTGATGATCCTGCTCCTTCAAGCCATAAGTGTAATAAGTTGTAGCAACTGAAGAAATGCAGCCAGGCACACCCGCCCAGCTAGCCATACCATGCGCATTTGGGTATCTGATGAGCGAAAACTATGCATGCATGAAACTCCGTAAAACGCCAGTCGTGTTCCCATGTCCCCTTCCACCTTTCGTCACATCATGCTGGAGTCTTTGTTGCAAACTCTTCAGTTCAAGCCAACGATCGTGTTCCTCCTCTGCATCTTCATGCCGTAGCGCACGTACAATTCGTCAACGAAGAAAGAGTGCTTGATCCCAGGAGCTCTCTTCTGCGCGAATTCGTCCACGGCGTCTTGAAGTTTGTAGCCTAGGCGCTCGACCATGTAGCAGCAGATGAAGAAGCCGGTTCTAAGTTGGGAGCTGTTAGCAAAACTGCCTGGGCAATGTAGAGATTTTGTCAAAAGTATAGCTTACCTGTTGAACCCATAATGGCAGTGCACACCAATCGTCGGCTCGCCACCCGCCTCACGGGCAGCTACCATCTTAGGCGACTCCCGCAAGCTATCGACCAGAGCGTTGAAAGCCAGTACCTCATCTGCTGTCGGAGGCAGTTTCGAGACGATGGGGAATTTGTGATACTCGACGCCGCCTTCTTCTAGGCCCGCAGGGTCGTACACAGGGTTCTCGTGCGAGATGTCAATAATAGTCTGCACGCCGTCGTGAAGAACTCTAGAGCTGTACTTCTTGACGAAGATCTTCGGAGCGTGCTCGTCGTCGACTTCTCGCATCGTTTTCATAGCCCGAAAAACGCCGCCCAGCGGCTCGGAGATGGCGGGTGTGGCTTGCCATTTGGCGAGGTTCTTGACGTCCCATTTGCCGGCGGTGGAGAGATGCTGGAGTTGCCAGCCGAGCGACAGGCGTTGGTCGCAGTACGTGCTGAGGAAAGTCTGGACGAGGCCGGAGAGGATGCGGACGGTGGAGGTGGAATACAAGAGAGCGTGAGAGGCAGGAGCGGGGAAGACGCTCGTCTTAAGAGCGAAGCTGTGGTGCGTTGTGTGCTGTTCTTCGTGCACGTCGCCTGGCTTGGCTGTCTGTGGTTCCTGCGTATCTGGTGTCTCTGGGTTTGGCGAGTCGAGTAACTGGTCTTCTGCCATAGCCATGTCGGCGGCCACGGGCGGGAGGGCGCTACTGGGTTTGGTGTGTTCTTGGGTGGATTGCAAGTCGTGTTTATCGATGCTCGTACGCTGGGAGATGCTGTGTGTGAGCCATTCGGAGATGGCGTCGATTTCTGATGGCGGACTGACGTGGTCTGCTTCGCCGGCGACCAGGAACAGAGGTACTTTCATACCTTGCCAGATGTCCTTGCCAGGGAAAATGGGGCTTCCGTCTTCACCGTCTTTCGCCAGAGAAGTGAGATAGCGTAAGAATACTGCCGATTTCGACTGCTTGTTGTAGCGCACTTGCAGCTTTCTTGTCTCGAGATCAGAGTCTTTGCCACAAAAACGCACCACGCTGGCAGAGTTGGGGCCGCCAATGCTGTCGAAGAAGCGGTAGAAGTCGAAGACGAAAGCAGGTAGCCAGCGGACGTACTTTCGTACAATCCGCACTTGCTGTGGTGACGGAGGGGCCGACTTGGGGCAGATAGCGATCACGCCAGCGATATGGCCTGCGTCGAAGAACGCGTTGCTCAGTGGCGATGTCGACGATGCTAGGAGGGCCGCAATCGAGCAGCCCATCGAATGTCCAATGATCACGACCTTTTGGTCGACGGCTCGGTGGCGATCGATCGCTGCTGCGACCAGCTCAGCGAACGCCTTGGTCGTGTACGCGTTCATATCATCGGGTTTGAACTCGCTGAGTCCGCAGCCTGGGAGATCGATCGCGAGACATGGTGCGGCGTTGATGAGGCTGGTGAGGAGAGGGGCGAATTGTGCGGTCGATCCGCCTAGGCCGTGGACGAAAACCAGTAGTGGGATGTCGGCAGGCAACTTGCTGGCCTGCGAGTGTGGGTGGTAGACCGTCCTGATCTTGGGGTATGTTGCCGTACTTGTGGCGTACGACTCGTAGGTGGTGTGCTTGCGGAGCAAGCTTGGGTCGGTCATCTCGGCTGGTCGATGTTAGTGTTGTGGTTTAAGTTGGTTTGAGGTATGGAGAAAGAATCTAACCATCGAGCTGGCCCTTGGATCGCGTCTTCACGACGCGCCACAGTCCAAACACGGCCATACTGGCTGCTGCCGTGTTGATGAGAGTTCCCCAGGTAGGGGGAAGTGTTGAGGCTCTCCCTGGTGCTACTGCCATTTTATGTGTTGGTGGTTTTAGGGTGCAGCACGAAGGACACGGAGAGCAAGTAAAATGTCTTCAGCCAGACTGCGTCTCCGCGTTCTCTTTTTTGCAACAACGATCCCTCCAAACCACGGTCAAAACCGTTTCGCAATGCAAAATCAGGTATTAGCACCAGCCAATCAGGGACGATTCTGGAGAGCGTGCAAAGCAGATCTTGCCCTGATATTTGAATGCTATGGCTCGTAAGACTATCTCTGTGGCAATGATACTATCTTAGGTGTATGGAGACTAAGGTAACAGCATACGGTCGTTTTTTGATAGAAGCGATCAAATTTGGAGTCACAAGGCTAGCTATCAGGCGACCAAGATAAACGACATTTGATAGACGAATGCAAGGCTGCCAGGATCAAAATACTCACTACTTTTGCAAGCCACTGTGGAGATGATGAAAGAGCCACTGTGGCTGCATTGGCACTTCACATCACGTGAGCGGCGAAACGTTGATCCTAGCGCCCGCGCTCCCGCAACGCTAGCGAACAGCGCACGGAAATCTCTCTCGATATCCTCGTTTGGGCTTGAGCGAGCGCGCGACTTCAACATCACCAGCACCCTCCACCCGACGACTCCGATTCTCGACAAATACCGCCAACATGCCCGGTGTCTCTGTTCGTGATGTCCAGGCGGACAAGTTCATCAACGCCTACGCTGCTTTCTTGAAGCGTCAGGGAAAGCTCCCCATTCCCGGTTCGTGAGCCCACTACTCCAGGATGCGCACGCCTTGCGCCCGCACAATACAACACACTCGACCGTCTCTCGGATCTCGCACGCACAAGAGGAGGAAGAATTAGAAAAAATTCATTGGGACCGCCTGCCGATGCCTTGCGCACCAGGCTCGGATATCAGAACAAATTCTTATGGAGAAATCTGAATCTCGTGCGGGACGAGGGACGAATGTCTAGTGAAGCGCTCTTTGAACAAGTGCTGACATGACTTCTGTCTACAGGTTGGAGCGACACCGTCAAGACCGGTCACCTTAAGGAGCTTCCTCCTCAAAGCATCGACTGGTAAGACTAAGTCCCACATACCTTACATGCCGAACCTCTGCTAAATTTCTTATAGGTACTACATTCGTGCCGCCGCTGTCGCCCGCCACAT
>Ga0265797_10000797_pt1 | contig 57401 bp, 48 predicted proteins | sample P2T30metagenome_FD_192433 | JGI IMG/M metagenome (GOLD analysis project Ga0265797, IMG submission 192433) | Plant litter microbial communities from East Loma Ridge, Irvine, California - P2 T30 | ecosystem: Environmental > Terrestrial > Plant litter > Unclassified | place: USA: California...
GGGAGTCGTCGAGGACGTTGAGGACATCCTGGCAGACCTGCTCAAGCTCGGTCTCGATCTTCTGGCGGTAGTCGCGGATGGTGCCGACGTGCTTCTCAGAGCCCTTGGACTCCTCCTTCTGCTCGATCGAGGAAATGATGCGCCACGACGCGCGTCGGGTACCGACAACGTTCTTGTAGGCGACGGACAGAAGGTTGCGCTCGTCAACGGTGAGCTCACCGGCGACCTGTCTCGTTTGTTAGCCTGCGTCAGCGGAGAGCCCGCTGTGGCGAGCGCCTGCTCGCGTGGGAGCGGATGCGGTCGGGCATACCTTGGCGACTTCCTGCGAGAATATCAGCATATGAGTACAAATGAGCAGCGATGGCAGAACAACTGACCTTCATGTATGTGACCATCTCTGCAGACTGCGGTTAGCTTGCGCGGCCGTAGCTGGGAGCGCGCGGAGACTTACCATCGTAACGCTCAGCCTGTTCGCACAGCCGGGCGAGGAAAGTCTTGCTATTGCGACGTCAATTACGGGCGGGCGCTGGAAGCAGCAGCTGTCTCGTACCTCTCACGCTGTCTGGCGTTAGTCCATGTCGCTGGCTTGTAGTTTATCGGGGCTCAGAGGGGCATCCCGCCGGGGGACAACAGCGGGGGGGGATGGGGCAGAATCAGCACCACGTACCTCAGTCGCCATTGTGATGGTTGAGTTGATGTGTGTTTGGGTAATCGGGAGACTGTGGGGGTGGGTGCAGATGCGTATGGAAGGATAGACGGTGGGCGGACTTGTTGAGGTGTTTGTGTGGATCAACGAACAGAAGAGGATCGAAGTTGTTTTGAGGAAGCGAGCGTCTGCCCTAAGACAGACCGGGGGGCCGTGCGCAGAGCGAACAACACCACCCCGTCGACTGCGCCTTCCCCCAATTGGCGCCTGGGCTGCCATTCACATGATGTCTTGCCCCGTTTACACGCTGGCACAGCTTCCTTGACACCCTTCATGCTCCTCACCACTATCAAGTGTCCCTCTATCGCCCCTACAGTTGCGCCCCAATGTCAGCCCTCCATGCCATGTTCGTGGGAGGGAGCTGGCAATGAGGGGTACACGGGCACGTGAGCAGCTCCAGGGTCTGCCCTTTCACCGGCCACCCCCTTCAGCTACCTCACTCGCTCCCTAAAGTCTTGATTCGCGGCTTGTGCCATTGCGTCGTCCTGCACTCATCTTACTCCAGTTTGCCTTCAACGTCTACATCCACCCGTCACACCAGTCGAGCTCTGAAGCGCGGCCGCCAGCGAGAGGCTGGCTCCTAGACTGCCGTCCCATGTCCAAGTGGGGGCCAATCAGTGCACCTTGGAAACAGCTAGAAAACCTGGACGGAAGCTGTTGCGTTGCGACCTCTCTGCGCCATGATTCGTGTCACGTTGCGGTCAAGTACCACGGCCAAATCCCAGAGACCAGAGCCGCTAGCTCTCCGTGTCACATGTGGCTGATGCACATGTATCCACACAGCAGCTGCACGCTACTCAATATCGGCGCGCATGTTGTGAATTTGCCTGAATACCAAGGCAGTCGTTTGTATCTAACTGTTCACACGGGCAGCGTTGTTCCCGCCCGCTGCATATGCACGCCACAACGTCTTATCTAAAACCAACCGTTTTCATCTCGGCATCACCTCATCGTGCACGGCTGCCATGGGGCCCTTCGTCCGTTGCACCCGTGAACTGCATTGACGGGTACTGTAGCACATTTATGGCGCGGCGCAGGGCCATGGCTGTACACTGGAGCTTTTGTAGCTCTTTGAAGCAGTTTCATAACTGCCATTGCATCGTGCTTCACATTAACAACCGCCACACACCCAACATCAACGCCGCAGTACCAGTGCAGACTCCCATCAGCCACTGTAGCGTTGAGAATTTGACGGCCTCTAGTCTCTCCCTCAGCTGCGCCGTCTCCTGCTCAATCCTTGTCTCCGTCTCCTTGAGCTTCAGTTCCTGCACGTTTGCCTCTTCTCTAATGCGCCCCTTCTCCAGGTTCAAGTCTAGCCTCACCGATGCCTGTGTCCGTTGTATCTCGTCCCGTAAGCGCGAATTCAGCTTTGCGAGCTCGTTTGTAAGACGCTCATGCGATGCGCGCGTGAGGCTGGATTCAGTCGAGTCGGCCGTCATGAGTTCGGAGCGGAGTTTGGCAAAGTCGACTTTCTGCGTGTAGGTGGCTTTCTCTTGGTCTTCACGAAGGACCATGGTGCGTGTGAGGTTTTGGATGCTGTACAAGTTAGTTGGCCATTTTTGAAAAGTAGTGCAGTGACTTGCCTCTCCTCGATTACATCGCCGAGAACCCTCATCATGCCCTCGGCTTGCTCTTCTGTGAAACCTTCCTCCTTCAATCGCTGCACAAACTTGAGCGTGTCGAAGTGATGGTCCTTGGAATGCTGTGCAGTTGCGCTGAAGTTGCGCCGAAACTCCAGAGCCGATGCATGACCGCTTGCATATTGTGGTGATGTCTTTGGCCACAGTGTACGTGTTCGTGCTTGGAGTGGTAATGACTTCGGAAAGGCAGCGCGACTCTCGGAAGCTATACAGGACCTATGCCGACCCTGCTCCAGTGCACCCAGCGCTGCTGGCCGTGACACCCTGGCGGGCCATGATATCTGCGGTAGAAGGAATCGTGGTATCGCTGTCGCTTGTCTTGCAGGAGCTGCCATGTTGTGGATGTTGTGGTTTCGGTCCCGTCTCGCTGTCGAGAATTCAAAGGCCGCGGATAGCCATAGCCAAGCCTTGCAGATGTCATTGCCGAATTGGGAAAACCATTCCACGCCTCCAAGACTCTACAAAGTTTCGAGCTTACGAGATTTCTGTTGAGATTATCATTAGAGGAGCTTGGTCATGTGTCGTTGGTGGATGCATAGAAAAGCTGTTCATCATTGCTTGATATCATATTGAAAGAGTTCGCCCAACATTCCACCCTGAAAGCATATACAACGCTTGCTATGCATCCTATCGCTGAATAAGAAGAAAACAGAAAATCAACCATCCGTCTATCTACCATACTCCAAGCTGGGCACGATGACTGGTCCGTACTTCATGGGCGCACTATATCCACCATCGTTTTGCACCATAAAGTCGACTGCCAGGCTCAACTTGCCACTACCATGCCCAGGGACCGCCTGACCAAACGTCCCATTGACGATCTCTGGATCATAAATGACGCATGCAACGTAGTTCCTTCTTCCCATTAGTCTCTTGTACTCTCGTGGCTGACCGTTGACATCTTGAGTGAAGATTTCCATCATGTCTTCCTTGGTGTCGCTCGGTTGATTGTTGCTGCGATGTCCGTTCTGGGGTACGTAGAGGGCACGGTTGTTATGGAGTAGTCGCAATACATAGTTTCCAGGCGGACCGTTGACCACTGATGATGAGATGATTTGGTACATTGTCTTGTGGTCTTGAGGTCTCGACGGGTCGTGAACAAGACCAGCACCACAACAGTCGACCGCACCAGAGAAGAACGTCATCCGTAACGACTTGTTGTGGGCGATGCCTTGGAGTGTACGGATCAAGTACGTTCGTTCAAGGTCCTACGACATGTTAGTAAATTGGATCACAGTAGTTAGGAGCTACCAACCTTTGAATCGTGCGTCCACTGATCTCTTAGCTCGTCAAGCAGATCAATTTCTCCAAAAGGACTCAAGACTCCACTCATCAGACCGGACTTGCCAATAGCTTTCTTGACAGAATTGAAGCCATCGCCAACGACACTCTTAGCACCAACGACACCAGCGACACCAGCCGTCACCTTTCCAAGCATGTTGAAAGTGCCAGTGACGGCTTTCTTACCAGTGGCCATTGAGTGAGCGAGATGTTCCACAGACTCCAGGCGAGGATAGACAATAGGAACAGGAACCATCCAGATGCAGTGCTGAACACTCGGCGGCAATGTCGCAACTTTAGGGAAGATACCTTGATACGTCGGCCCTGCCATGACTTGATGCGGGTTGCGCTCAGAGCGACAATCAGGCCCAACAACTGTGACACAAGGACCCAGGTACTTGATAAAATGCCAGCCTGTACCTGTAACAGTGAAAAGGTCCATGTCGTTGTTGACATTTCGGAGGATCTCCAGCGTCGTGTGGTGTTGGAAGAGCAGGTACATCTCAATACCCAATCTTCCGATGTTCTTGAACATGTTCGAGAACTGCATGTACTCAGGATATGATCCAAAGCCATCGAAACTAGACATCGTTAGAACTGCTTGCTGTTTCACACTTAAAATGCACTTACATGTCATGGTCATCCAGAGCAAGGATGTGAGGTATCTGTGCGAACGCTTCACGCAAATGTGGCTGATCGAAGTGACTTGTGTAGTAATGGAAGTATGCGTGGCAAACATCTTCTTCATGCTTCGCAGTCCACGGCGCATTCTTCCGGATCTCTTTCCCACTTGTCGCCGTCCATTGCTTTAGTAGAGGAAGTTCTTTCCATAGTCGGTCGGCGTAAATTTGGCCACCAAGACCCAGCTGTACATGGAAGCCACCACACTCGGCATTCTTCTGTAGGATATCCTTCCACATCAGACCCACACCGCCGAGCTTCGCTCTCTCGTTAGCATTGACGTTCAATGCAAAGTCGTTGCCAGAATGAGCGATGAATCGCCAGCTTGTCTCATGTCGTCCTGCTACCAAGAACTCAAAGCGAGTGCAGCCCAGGTGGGAAGTGATGGCATAGGTCCACTTCGCTGCATGCTCTTCTTCCATCCTCAGGTCGATATCATATCGATAAAAGATCCATGTTTGATGTGTGTAGATAGGATTGGCTTTGAGTTGTCGTGGATTAGGGGACAAATCTGTGCTCTGATGAATGTGAATTGTAGGTGGATGGGGCGTGTTTGTGATAAGCAGGATTGAACCTAGCCACAGACCCCGTTCAATGTCCATGTTGGTGTATCTGAGGTAGGGTCCAAAGTAGACGCCATTGGTAGGAGCGACCTTGTATTGATCCACACCAGCCACCGGAGGTGGCCCAGTGAAGCCGGCGGTAGTGGTTGGAGTTGCAAGCGGTGCCATGCCAAAGTCTCCAGGAAAAGTAGCAGTTTGTGGAGCAAAACCAGGCGATGCGATAGGGGCCTTGCCAAAGGATGGAGATGCCAAAGGACCGCCGACGAATGTACCTGTTGGAGACATGGGCTCGTTCAAGTTCAAAGGTGTCGGGCCTTTGGGAAATTCCCACTGTGTAGATTGTGTGGGCAAATGAATATAGTAATACTGGCCGGAGCTGGGGTCCAGATGTGCTATCCAGCCCTCAGGAAGCGGTGGAGGCGAGGCAGGCCCGGGTCCTGGACCAGGAGCCGGACTTGGTGTGTGGGTGGGCTGGGCAGTTTGTATTTGAGGAGGGAATTGGTTTTGCGTAGGCGTTGGTGCGACCACGGTAGCAGGTTGTGAGGGTCCAGGTTGCGGGCGCGTATCGTTGGCAAACGCAGGATGACCTTGGTTGGGGTCAGAGAAACTAACGCCTTGAGCTACTGGTTGTTGGCCCTTCTCGTTGGGATAGCTGTTGGCTTGTCCTGTTGGCGGGGTTGTGATACTTGAGTACGCTGGTGGTGGCTCTTCATTCAGGTTCATACGTCCCATCTCGTGATTGAGTGGGTGTTCTGGGGGTACGTTCGTGTGCGGAACATTTGTAGGAGGAGGCGAAAATCGAGTGTTTGGTGCCTGTGGAAGAGGACCCTGTGGAGGGGTGCTCGAGGGAGGAACCTGATCCATACCCTGGTATACCGCCGGTGGACCATGTGGATTGCCTCCGGGTTGCTCGGTGGGTGTCCATGGTCTCCTCACTGGTTGTTGCTGGCTCGGCTGTGGGGTTGAGAGAGCGGGTCTGGGCTGCTGGTTGGCATAGATCTGGTTGCGCTGAGCAGCTGCCGCGTTCTGGGCACTTTGCGCTTGGAGGTTGGTGAGGGTGGAGGTTCCTGCAATGCCAGCTGCGGCAAAGCGCGCTTCTATGCCACCGCCAGAGGGAGGAATAATGGGTGTCTCGGGGGGTGGTGGAGAGCCTCTCTGTGCTCTTACAGTGGACGTCGAAGCAGTGGAACTCATGCGATTGACGTCCATGGGCGTAGGCACCTTGAGCACCGGCTCATTCTGGTTAGGACCTGTGTATACGACTGGAGCAGCGGGAGCAGCAGGAGCCGCGCTGGGGCCGGCAGCGGGCGGGGGGAAGTACTGCTGGTGGTATTCGGGATAAGGGTTGTTCGCGCCTACATCTTCACTGCCCTTTCTCTGTGGCGCCTTCTGGAACAGACCCTCTTTGTCAGGAGTCTCTGGGCCTGGCGAGTCTGGGAGTGGCTTTGGCGCTGTTCCTCTTCGCTCTGCCAGGCGTGAAGGCTGGATGGAGCCATCTGGATTCCTTGCGCCATAACCACTTATCGTCGGTCGGTTTGGGTCGTTGGCGTCGAAGCGAGCGCGCTGGCTGGGCGACGTGGGACTTGGTCCTGTCGCACTGGAACCTCTCCTTCGCCCATCGGCGCTCTCAGGGGGCGTGGCATTCTTCGCACGGCGCTCCCTCTCGCTGAGCGGCGTATATCTGCCTGTGCCTAGGGTAGGCTGTACGTTTGGCGGCCGATCCGTGTCGGGGTAGGGAAGAGGGGCGTTGGGCGGACTTGTAGGCGGCGCGGGGAACGAGGGCATGGGCGGAGGGCGCGAGAAGGCGGGCTGGCTCGAGCTGCCGGCCGAGTCTGTTCGCGGGGGCGGGCTCTTGCCATCGCGACCCTTTTGTATCCTCAGAGGACCAACCGTGGGAATGATGGGCGTGTCAGGGTTGTTGTTGTTGCTGTTGTCGTATCGCAAGAAGAGCTCCTCGTCCGGCCGGCCCTGCTTGCGCCCGTCCATGGTGGTGGAACGCGCGACTGTGTGGGTTTACAGCGACAGTACCTGATCGCCGGCGATGGCAGGCGTAAACTTATTTTTGGCTACGGGTGCGGATAGCTCGACGTGCGCAGGGTGTGGGTGTGGATGGCTGCTGCTGTGGGTGGGGTAGTGGCTCGTGGCTCGTGGCTCAATACATATGACGCTGCCGGGCGAGGGGTGCATCAATGGTACATGAATCCGGACCCCTAGGTTTATATGCGAGAAAAAGACGGACCACGGCAAATACGCCTGTCGCCTGCTTGTTTCTACGCGATACTGCTGACTTACGTAGCCTGTCGACCATGGCCCCCTCCAAGAGTTGGGCTGCGGCGGGTCTCTCTATACCCATCACCCTGGGCCTCTGAGCGCTGTCCCATGTGATTGGGCATGTCGACTTTACGCGCTGGCGACCGAATTTGCGGCCACTCCTGATCACACTTGGCGGCGCATACGAGCAGCATCCAGTACCTGATGTGGCACGCGCTACCACCTTGTCCCAGCGAATCAAACCCTCTATCCCCTCAAGCTGTCTGTGGCTGGTGACCTCCACGATCATCGACGCATGGCGGGCCGCGCAGTGCAGCGGGCCGAAATCTCTGTCAACATCCGCGAGGCACGAGTTTTCACTGCTCGGCAGTTTCATCTCTCCAGACATCCCAGCCATCTCTGCGCAAGTAAGAACACGGTTAAGAGTAAACACGCCAGATACGACACCAACGGAGGCTCAGCGCACCATATTCCGCAATATACGTTGTTTAGGATTATGAAATACGCAACATCTATAGAATCTATCAAACTTTTGATCAAACGTTTCCCGCCCTTCTCTCCTTTCTGCATGCCCGCCATTACACGTCTGCAAGATACATTCGCAAAGAACAACACTCCACTAGAACATCTACATGTCCATAAGAGCGGCAGCACCAGACTCGCTGCACACGTAGACAACCTCGTGGCTGTCGCTGAAGCCGTTGAAGCGAGTAGCAGAGCACTTGGTGTATGCGCCCATTTCTTCAAAGTAGAGCCAGTCACCGACATCGAGTAGCTCGGGGAAGGTGCATGAGGATGAGATGACGTCGATACCGTCGCATGTCGGACCCCAGATGGAGTACTCGACCTGGGATGGAGTGTCATATCCAGAACGACGCACATCGTACAGGACGTCGTTGCCGTTCTTCAGTACACGCGGCACAGGGTGCTGGTGATCGAAGATGATGCTGGAGAAGTTGCCGTAGACACCGTCGTTGAGGTACAGCATGTACGAAGTAGTGCCGAGGGTAGCATCAGTAACAGTGCGACGAGCGATGACGTGGCACGCGATGGTGAAGGCCGTGGAGACATAGTAGCGTCCAGGCTCCCCAATGACGCGGATGTGGGGCGGGAAGTACTCATCCAAGGCAGTAGACAAGACTGCGGCCATGGGCTCGAAGGTGACATCGCCGGTAAAGCCGCCGCCCACATCCAGGGTATGCATGTTGAAGCCGAGCGCAGACGCCTGGTCGAAGACAAACCGAGCGTCCTGAACAGCCTTGATGAAAGCCTTGGGGTCCGATGCGCCAGAGCCAACGTGGAACGCAACTCCAACAACATTGAGCTCCAACTTCTTGGCTAGCTCCAAGAGCTCTGCAGTCGTGTCCAAAGCAGCGCCGAATTTCTGGCTGAGTCGGCACAAGCTGGCCGAGTCATCAGTCAAGATGCGCAGGTACAGCTCGGCGTCAGGGAAGAGCTGCTTGGTCTTGTAGAGCTCATCAGCATTATCGAATGTCATCTGCTTAACACCAGACTGAGCGGCGTAGCGAACATAAGACTTGGTCTTGCAGGGCTGCGCGTAGATGATGCGCGAAGGGTCGACGCCCAACTTGAGCACAGTCTCAATCTCGTTCTTCGAGGCACAGTCGAAGCCGAGGCCCAGCGCAGTCATAAGGCGCAGCACTTGGGGGTCAGGGTTGCACTTGACGGCTGCGACATGTTAGCGGCGTCCCAAGACGACATGGAATGCGGCCGACTTACCATAGTGCGGCTTGACACGGCCTAGATTCTTCTTCCAGCGCAAATGCTGGCGGTAGACCTCGCCCAGGTCGGCGACGAAGAAAGCATCTTCCTCGCCCACACTGCAGGTATCAGGATCAATAGCCTCGACACGGCTCTTGAGAGCGTCGGCAATCAGCTGCTTGGATTTCCAGGCGCCATGATTGTCAACACTACCAGCGGGATAGGTGCTGAACGACTGTATGTCTTTCAACGGGAACTGGTATTCTTCGGTAGTCGTGAGAGCAGAAGGTGCCATGCCCTTGGTGATGGGTGCTGACAGTCTGGTGGTTGAGTGGGTTATTGTGCCGGAGCGTTAGGCCGTGTTAAGGTGGCTTGAAGGGTGTGAAGCCGAGGCTTGGTGTTGGGCGAGGTCTGGCCGCTTCCTCTGCGAGAGGAAGAACCGCTGATGGCGTCCTATGCGGCAGCTGAAGTTCGGGCTGCTCGAGTGTCTGGGTTGGAGACAGAAAGAAAAGACGCTCAAGCTCCTTCTTAGACGGCGACAAGACGCGGAGGGGGGATGTTGTTGAAAACGTGTGGCGCTGGTCGAGCAGAGACAACTTGAAGGTTGAGCAGGATCAGGGCCGAAGCCGTAGTGAGACGGGAGCCTTTGACGCGACCAAAGGCTGTCGGATGCAGGGGCTGGGCAGCAGCGAACGGGCAGACGGTCGCTTTATAGAGGGCGACGTCTGGCAGGCGGTGAATATGGGGAATGGGTGAAGTGTAGGAGAAAGGGAGGCGATGGCGGGGAGCTGGAGTGACAATTTTCGCGCAGTTCGGTTGTGGTCCTGGAGTCTTGGACCGAACATTACTTAACATCCCTGCGCCGTCCTCGACCTGCAGCCACTAGCATTTCAGTCTGACATCACCGAGGCTCGTGCATGTAGCCCAGTGGTGCCTGATCGGCTCGATGGCACGCAGCGAGGCTGAGCGCTTGTTTTGCGCAAAAAACCGCGCATCCCGTGTATGCCCAATGCGACTCGCCTGCGTTGTGGGCCGACTGGCTCACTCAACACCCCAGGTTAGTTCACGAGCACATGTCAAATGGCGCACGGCAACTACAAGGCCAACTGTCGGATGCGATATGTCTATATTATTTCGTTACTTGATTTGTGGAGTCGTAAATACAATGCGGGTCCATGCAATATCAACTCAAAACAGCAAGAACTCCATAATCCCCTCCATCCCAGTACCGAAATGCCGCTCTGTACGCGTGAATATATATGAAAGTGGAAAACATTCGTAACAAAGACAATGCAGCAATGAGTAGCTGCTTCTACATGCGCGAGATCAGGACTGGTAGTGAATCATGATTGGGACATCGGAAAGGTCCACGCCGTATTGGTGCTGGTAGTGCAGCGACTTGACCGATGCGTGGCTGTGGAGAGATCGCGTACCTGCGCTGCCTCCGATGCCTGCCCCGCGTTCGTAGTTGTACTCCAACCCCCCACTGAACCGATCCCATTTCGATATGTTGTTGGGAGCCTTGGCTTGTTTTGGTGGAGTTGTCTGGGGGCTTCTTTGAGGAGTCGTCTCGACTGGGGTTCCATTGTCGGCTGTGAGATCCGATTCTGATCCCATGTCCAAGTTGACGTCTGAGTACAAACGTTCTCCCAAAGTCCTACGGCGCTGCTTCCAGATCTGCGAGTGCGTCTCCCAGTTCACGGGAGTCTGCGAAAGCCTCTGCGGGGGTGAGTCGTATTTGCCCACAGGCTGGGACATTCTCTGGCTGCGAGAACTCATGCTGGGAGCAGCCCGGGGTCCCTGAGGCTTAACAGGTTTCGGAACGGTAAGCCTGGTAGTGTCGATGGAGGGCACCGGTGGCACATCGACGCTCTGCGGGCGAAGCTTCGAAGCAGTGGCCTCGCCGGATTCCCTGTGCAGACTGTGGTAGCTTTTTCGTCGTTGCTGGGGAGGTGGCTTCCGTCCAGCGACTGATAGATCCTTGCTATGAAGGCGCGCAAACTCCGCCGCAGCCTTGCTATCCATGCTCACCATAGACTTTGCTCGGGGCAAGGAATTGCCAAGTTGGTGCGGGTGGGTAGGAGAACTCACGCTCTCCCTGCGAGTGTCGGGCATGGCAATATCATACGGGGAATTACCAAGAGACGTGGTGATAGTACCCAGATGAACCACGTCGAGTGCGGCATGCTCGGGTTCTTTCTCAACCTGGTTCTTTCCAGATGAAGACTTTCTCCGGAAGAATGATAGACTCCTTCGACGACCATGAGCAGGGGGCGTAGGTGGTCGCTCTGGCTCCAACTCAGCCAACTGCTTGAATTCGGTTTGGCCGTGATCAGGGCCGTGATCAGCAGGCTCGTCTGCGACAACGTGTTCCTTTGTTGGATACGTGTGCGTCAAGCAATCGATTCCTGGAGTGTTCGATACGCGTCGTTCAAACTTGGCACGCACCTTGGTTGGCACCTCAGGGATTGTCCCTTCTGGAATTGGCTGGCAGGACTGAACAACTGGGTGCTCCGGCTGTGACTGACGTCGCTTACGGAAACGCTTCTGCGACTTCGAAGATGCACTGTCGAACGATGCTCGCGAACCAAGAGATCTAGGCGTGTTGGGTGAGTCCAGAGACTCCGACGCCGAAGACCTGGCAGAAGAACTCGTAGACGGAACTGGGCTGTTCAGCGCTGGTACATGTCGGGCCATCTGTGCGTGCTGTGTAGCTCGAGCTGGTGAGTGTCCATCAGAGTCACTGTTCGCAGACGACAGGTCGGCGTCCTGGTGACTCTTCTTTGCAAGGACAGAACGTCGAGTTCCTTGTTCCTGGCTTGCATCGACCATCTGGGGAGAATCGCTACACCGATGACATAGGATCGAGGTAGCGTTCTCCGATTGTTCTTGACCCATTTTCCTGAGACTCACAGCGGATGAGTAACCAGAATCAGTTGTTCGTGGTGGTGGTCTCTGATTAGCCTTGCTCTTTGGTTTCGGCGCAGTGAGCGCATTTGATGTTGCAGAAGGATTCGAAACTTTGATTTCAGGCTGAGGCTTGGGTTCTTCAACGGCAGTCTCCCTGACACTGCGAGGAGTTCTCATTATATCAGCCGAATCACTGTTTTCTGGCCGGAAGAACATAGCAGTTTCCTCGGATGCGAAGAAAGGACTTAATGGTATGTCAGCTTGGTAGCTCTCTGCAATTTCAGATGCGCTCTGCTTGCGCTGGTGCGAATGTTGATGGGACTTCTGAGACTCGTCTTCGGTAACCGGGTTTGGCTCCCTTGGACAAGAGACCGACTCAGCTGCAACACCACTAGCCGTAATTTCTGGATCGTAAGGAGTGGGCATTTCGTTTGCTTCCAGTTCGTAGAGCGGGGAAGGCGTTGGGACAACAGCTGACTTGCTCCTTGTATGGGCCCGTCGACGTGTGGACTTCATAATCAGTGGACTGGAGCTGGCCTCCGTTGCTGAGAAGTAGTCATCGTCCACTGACTTTTGCCCTTCAAGAGCTCTTGTGCTGGGTACGGGCGATGCTGCACCATTCGTGACTACAAGAGTTCCTAGCTTCAAGCTTCCCAGATGCGCATAGTCCTGCTCCGAGGGTGTAACGGCTCGAGCAGTAGTGGACTCACGAGCTTCGTCAGACAAACGAAGCACTGTCTGAGGGGCCAAGTGAGAGTTTCCCTTTGGCTTGGACTGCCATTTTGCCTCTTCTTCGGCATCGAGCTTGGGAGCTTTCCACGAGTTCCACGTCCTGCGGCGCCCTTCAACTGGTGAATGTCTGGTGCCTACTCCAGGCGTCTGGATGATTGATTGTCGACGTGTGAGCGAAGAAGAAGACCTGTCAACTAACGAAGTTCTTCGACTTACGGGTGCCTCAGCCACTGGCAGTGCATGCTCTTCAGGTGCTTCTAACACTTCTTGCAGCGCCGCAAGTTCTTCTGGCGTACCATTCTTTTTGACTTGTTGTAGAAGTCGAATTGCCTCAGCGATATCGACATGTGACACAGAAGCCAAAGACAGCTTTGAATCCGCCAGACCAGCAAGCTGAGCTGCGGAGCCTTGTTTACTTCCAAAACACGACAATGAATTCGATCGTGAATTGGTCCTGGAGTTGGTTCGCGAGTTTGATCTTGAAGCGACTGTCGATGCACGACCACGCGTCTTCGCAATCTCCCCTAAACCATCATCCTTGTGCATCCAGATGTTGGGGTCGAATTCGGTGGCAGTAGGTGAAAGCAGGGCGTCTTTGATTTGCTGGCGCCCTTCAGGGCTGAGGTCTGCCGGTCGCGAAGTTATGGGCTGCGGTGAGTCGACCTTTGCACCTCCACTTGCGGAATTGGTGTTGGTCTTCGGTTTGGAAAGCTTGTTGTGATTCGTGCTACTGGGTTGGTTCCCCATGTTGACAGGTGGTAGTGGGGTTAGAGAGCGACGGCGCTCAAGACTATTGGGAACGATGCATCGGGATTGTGATAGCTAAAGAACGAGTTAATGGTAGTTCGTGCCTGCTGGACAGAATGTCAGTCCCGCGGCATACCTTTATAAAGCTCTATGAGCATGCAACGTTATCTATCCGGAGGCTGGCGTGAAGATATGAAAGCGTAGTCCGGTGGTACACTAGGACTGGCGGACCATGTGGAGGGATATCGAAGAATAAGTAATATGTCCCCGCGCGAACAGGCGTCTAGTGCAGTCGGCTACAAGTGTCAAGGATGCTGGGCCTGGAATTACGAGTGCTGCATGTAGCAGGCAAAGACAGAGCTGGTCTAAGTAACAACAAACTTGGAAGAAGCTCGACATGAAACCGGACAATGCAGGCTACATCGAGGATTGAAGTGATCTGCCAATCAAGATCGCTCAACGCACGAGCACCGAAGCCAATCAAGGCGGGGCGTCGTGCTGCATGCGCAACGCGAAGGCTGGATCCCAGCTGCTTTTTGCCGTATCGGTGAACCTAACGGCTATCGGACCTCTGCAAGTCTCAGGCCATGGCAAAGTGAAAAGTCCAGCATCCACAAGTCGTGCCATGACTTTGCATGATCCACACCAGGAAAACCTGACCGAAGTGGCCTGCTGTGGCCGTGCCGATATACGCGTCCCGCGATATATAGAGTGGCTGTGCGCCCCGACAGTGCCTGGCCATGCTATTGCCAGTTTGCTGGTGTTCCCTGGTCCATGCATGAACAGTTCGCGCGGTACCGTCGTCCTTCCTTTTGCTGCAACTCTTGTTGCGGACACATGAACCTGTCGATCTCGGGTTGAGCAAACCGTGGGTAATCTCCGATCAACAGTCCCATCTTCATTTCAGCGTCGCATCGTGATTGCCCTAGGATCCTGGCCACGCACATTATCACCGTCGCCACGTACCTGCAGGACAAGTAGTCACCGCTATTCCCCTACCGGCCATGGGACAACTGGCAGCATACTTTTGTTGGACGAAAAATAGCAGTAAGTAGGCTGATTAGGTTGGACGTCCGGAGCGCGACAGACACGATACAATTGCGCAGCGCACCTACCAAGGCTCTGGATAAAAGCCCGGATCCGTTGACTGGCCTCGAAACCATATTGCATGCTGGTATACACTTGCGCCAGCAACAGGCCATGTTGGAGTTCGGCATGGTCTTATAGGGCTTTTCAAGGCCGAAGCGCTGAAGGCCTGGATGTTGCACATGCTTAGCAGCGCTCCACCTGGCGACGGAGTGACAGCCGCGAACAGGCCGCGCAGTACTGCCGAACATTGCAGATCACATGGACCAGTTGATGTCCGGTTTCTTGTTACGACACCAGCCTGGTCCATGGGGGTTCCACCATAGCGTCGACGTTGAAACTCTGTGTTGTGTTTGAGCGAGGTCGAGTTTTGCGACGCTTCGCTTGGAAATCTGCCATCGGTGATGCATGTGGCGGTCCTGGACGCGTGAGAGACAGGGCGTCAGCGGCACAAACACAGCGTTAGTCCGCATCGCGGCTTTGCAGAAGCCACACCCGCAGAGGCTCACTGTCCCAACATCATCATTGCTTCGATATCAAATTTCGTCCGAAGGTATTCGGACGCGTCCATGATCTTCAATTCGACGCAATCGAAGACTCTGCGCCTTGCCTGGTGACGTTGAATAGGGCGATCGAATCGGACCCGGCGGCATCTTACGCAAGCTGGCTTAGTCTTGGAGACGTGACATCATAGTCGCGTCTAGCAACAACATAGTTTGTATGAGACTTTCGTCGCGCCGCGGACTACCCATTATTCATCTTTGCCTTGGTCCCTCCTCTTTATCATAGCCCTGCTCCCTGTTGCTGATCGCGCTGTCGTCTGTTGTCTGCTTCATTTTCATCACCTTACCATCTGGTCGCGTGTCGTGCTACCCAATTCCGCAGCTTTCCGTCGCAGGCGCATTGAACCTCCCTAGCAGTCACACCAGAGGGCTCATTGTTACAACATCCACATACCTCAGAGCAACGCCCAAGGAAACTCACTCGCCATGTTGGGACTCTCGTATTGGGTCGTTCCCATCTTCTCCGCAGTAGTATGGACCGCCATGCTTATCACCATGTTGGTCTATTGGGCGGCGACCGGCAAACCTCACTATTCTACAATGAGCCCAGGGCAAAACATTCCTTACATATCTGGTGAGTTGCACGATACACACAATCAAGCACACATGCTAACGATATGAAGATATTGGTGCGGACTACCTGAAAGCTATGTTCATCGCCATGTCAGCCGTGACAGTTGTCACTTTTGATCTCGCCTTCATTTTCGAGCGCTGGCTACGACACACGAACAAACTTGCACCAAACACATCTCACTGGCAGAAAATTTACTCCCTGTGCGCTACTATTGCCGCCATTGTCGGTGCGGCCGGTCTGATACTGCTCACCATCTTCGATTGCAAGAACCACAACAGACTGCACAATATCTTCCTTGGTGTATTCATCATTGGTTACATCGTCTCAGCAATCTTCATTTGCTGGGAGTACCAACGCCTAGGTATTCACTACCGGGAACATTCCATCCTCAGAATCTCCTTCTGGATCAAGCTCTTTTTCATCATCACCGAGGTTTGCCTCGCTATCGCCTTTGCAGTCTGCTCCAAGCAGGACATTTGGAACGTAGCCGCTGTTCTTGAATGGTGTGTATCCTTCATCTACTGCTTCTACGTGTTCAGCTTCTTCATCGATTTCCTACCCGCCACACGTTCAAAGCACCACCAGTCCAAGCAGACCGAGATGCAAGTGTTCGAGGAAAGCGGCGAGACAGAACGGAACCACATGGGCGATGGCGCTGCCGATAGCCAGCAATACTACCGTGGCAACTCGCAGATGGCCGTACCTCAGACCAACGGCTACACAAATGGATACACAAATGGCAACACCTACACCAACGGGAACTCTAACGGTTATGTATCGCATACTGCGAATGGATACCCGAAGCCCGCAGTGGACCCATCCCCACTTCCTTCGCATAATTTCTAAATTCTCCCTGTATACCCTATTTTGTACATGTTGTTTTTGCGTTGAGCTTTTGGCAAACAGATATACCACTAGCGTTTTTTTTTTATCGTTCTCAATCGTACTGCATAGTGACGGTTTTGTAATGACGCATGCATGAAGAGTGTCCCGGCGGAGGACTTGTGTACGAGTAAATGACAATTAAACTGGCATATAATGAAATAAGATAATACTACGTCACTGTTCTCACTTTACTATCAACCAGACTATATTGAGATATGTTCACAACAGCTATCGACTGAGACAAACGTGCTGTATACATCACATGTCCATATCCAGGTCACTTCTAGAGAATACAGATGATATATTATTGTGGTATGACGTCTTGGATTGTATGTTGGTAATATGATAGCTCGTTCATGCATATGCCATTTTCGGTGTGGTTCCAGTCCAGAACGCCAGATACATGCATAACCATACCCTCTATTGCTGTTCCTGAGCTCGGTGGGAACTACTTGTAATATTTATTATCCCTATGCCTCTTCTTCTCGTACCTGTCCTCATCGTCATATTCCTTGTCCCTTCTCCGTTTCTTGCGATCATCGGAATCACGACTCCTACTACGATCTTTTCTATCGCTCTTCCGTTTCGAGTCCCGACTTCTACTGCGGTATCGATCACGGCGTTTGTCTCTTCGGTCGTCGGGGCTACGACTGCGTTCTCTTCGTTTTTCGCGTCTACGCTCGCTGTCGTAGTCGTCCTCCCGGGCTCGATCTTTACGATTGTCTCGGCGGCGATCGCTATCATAGTAATCGTCCTTATCTCGTCGACGGTCCTTATCTTTCCTCCGTTCGCTATCGTAATCGCCATCTCGTCGACGGTCGCGGTCGCGGTCGCGGTCATCTCGTTTCTCTCTCCGCTTTTCACGCCTTCGCTCATCGTCCTCGCTGTCATCGTGGTATCTGCTCTTGCTTCTTGGTGCCTTCTCGTCCGGGATCATGCTCTGTCGCTCAAGTTTTGCCTTGAGCTCCTCTTCTGTTATAACCTCGCCAGTGTGCTTGTTCCGCAACGTAACGGGATTATAGATCTGCGTGACCTTCTTCCCTTTGCTTTTCCCACCACTCCATTCACCAAGCTCAACGCCTACAGCAGCCTCCTCCTTTGCGCCTATGCCAAGTAGCGCTGGCCGCCGCTTGATTTCTTTCGGTTTCGCAGCAACGCCGTTCTTGCCAATTTCTTCTCCATCTTTCCAGCCCATACCACGAAGCAGCGCCGCGCCAAATCCTTCAATGGGTGTAGCTTCATAGGCTTCGAGGGTGGGAGCGTCAGGCGCATTGTGAACGTCATTCAAGAACGCATCTTCTTCCGTCTGTACGGGAATGACGAGGTCATTATCGGTGGATTTACCGCTAATCAGCGCATCGAGAGCTTTCTTCTCAAGTCGCTGCTCCTCTGTAAGGTTGTCCTGCTTCATCTCCATAGGCTCTGGCGCTCCAGCCTCCGCAGCTCCGATCTCTTGTGATTCATCCTTCTTGATAATTGTAAGTCCATATTGCACCTTCGGCTCCTCCATCTTGCTCTCATCGACAATCTTAGTCTCGGTCTGCGATTGTTGGTGTGGCGCTTTCGCAAGGTGTTTTCGCCGTGCCTCTGCGCGCCAATCGCGGTTCGGTAGAGCTGGAATAATGCGAGGTCCCTCCTTCTCCTTCTTCTCATTGGCATCAAGCGCGCCGCCCTCCGCTGCGTCCCATCCTGTGATCTCTTGTTGCGTATTCGAATCGTCTGGTTCGTCGTCACCAAGTAGAAGCTTGGTTTTTTTTGTGTCTTTCTGCGCGGGAGAAGATTTAAGCCCTGGCTTTGTCTTCAGTGCCCCCAGTGACATCTTGAAGCCGCCCGATTTGGGGGCGGCCATGATGGGCTGATCTCGTGTGGAAACGCGCGCGATGCTTTATCGTATCTTTACAGTCGTTGTGAGAGAATTCGCAGAATTCCGACAGTTCCGGCGCGAAGAGGGGTGGCGAACAGCGTGAAAGGTAGAGAGAAGTTGGTGATTGCGCTGCCGTGGGAAATGTTCGCGCGGAAATCCAAAAGTTCGCGCGATGATGTAGTCTTGGCATTAGGCCTCAGCAACATGTGATCAGCAAGCCTCGGTCGCTTTCATCTTAGATTGTAACCTGGTCTCTCTATTAAAGGCTATGCTTTGCGAAGATAATAGCTGCAGACAACAATGACTCTGGTAGTTAAGCCAGAGCGTCTAGGATGTCAAAGCAAAATCGGATTTGACAGTTGCATCGCCTGTAATAAGCGAAATAATATACATTTGTTCAGCTCTAGGATAATCACACTAATATACATTTCCTACTCTTCACTTGGCAGTGGCGGGAACAGCACGCCCTTGTGTGCTGTGCCCAGCTCTACGAATGGAGTTCCATAGTCTAGATCAGCGCCAGGCTTGCAGTATTCAAAGGTTCTCCGATCGTGATGTACGCCCAACTGGTCTAGTAGCATTCTTGCCTTGTTCGGCATGTATGGCAGTAGTAAGATGCCTGTAATGCGAAGTGCTTCAGCAGCAAGATAGACAATCCTGTCGACATCTTCGCCAGGCTCGCCGGGGCCGTAGACTAGAACCTTGTCCCAGGGTTTCGACATCTGAAAGAACCAGTTTGACTAAGCTTTGTCAGTAGAGTGGCAATCCGAAAAAAAGTCAGACTTACTCCTCGAATAAATTCAGCAATTTGAGACACAGCTTTGCGCGGATCGTAGGCATCAAAAGATGCGTCTACTTGCCAGGCAATCTTGGCGAGAGAATTATTCCAGAATCTGGAGCCGGGTCCTTCAGCCCACTCCTCCGTTGGCGTTCCACCAACACGTTCGACTGCGCCTCGGACGCTCCATTTCTTGCCTCGTGTAACACGAGAAGCTAGGTTGCCAAGCTGCTGGTTCAAGAACGTATTGTACAATCCGATGATGCGACGATTATCGTAGTTTGCATCGTCCTGTATACCGCCTTCACGAACCATGTAGAAGCGCATAACATCCGATCCATATCGATTAAGGGCATTGAACGGATCGACAACCCTTCCAGTTGATTTGGACATCTTAGACCCCCCAAGTGTCCAGTGAGCGTGTGTCAAAATCTTCTTCGGAAGGGGAAGTCCAAGCGCCATGAGGAAGGCCGGCCAGTAAATGCAGTGGAATCGAACAATGTCTTTACCAATGACATGACAGTCTGCGGGCCAGCCTCCAGCTTGTTCACGGCCCGGTGCCCATGGGTATCCTGCCTTGGTCGCATAGTTCATGAGCGCGTCAAGCCATACATAAATGGTTTGTGAGTCGTCTCCAGGGACTCGGATACCCCACGCGAGTCGTTCATATGGTCGAGATATAGACAAGTCCTCCAATCCCGATTCAACGGCCTGCACAACCTCCTTCATGCGATATTCTGGTGCTATCCACTCGGGATTATTCTTGTAGAACTCCAGCAGTTTGTCCTGGAATGCCGAGAGCCGGAAATGATAGTTGATCTCCGAAGACCATTCTACTTCGCTGCCCGTTTCAATGGATGTCTGCAGGTTGATCAGCTCAGACGACTACCGTTTACTAGGCAGCGCATACCATAATCTTCCTTCCTGTCGGTGGGTCGAGGTACAGTTGTACAGCTGACTGTGGGTAGAAGCATTCGTCGGTGACTGAGTACCACCCTTCATGCTTCTGCTCGTATATGAGACCCTTCTCTTGCAACAGGAACTGTCTGCCATCAGCTACCGTGGCTTTACATCAGCTGCTCCGGAGTCTCGTACCCATGCATACTCGACAGCTTCCTTGTGTTCTCTATCCGTCGTCCGGACGAAATGATCGTTCGTGATCTCGGCTTTCCGTGCAAGTTCCTTTTGCAGGTAAGCAACAATGGTGTAGGTCCGCTATGCGTGTGTGCGTACCCTGAAGATCTCGGCGCCTTTATCACAAAAAAGTTTCGGATCAATGCCAGCCTTGGCAGCTGCTCGTTGGACCTACTGTAGTGTTAGTGCAATACCTTCACATTGTCAGGTAAAGCTACCTTCAGGCCATGTTCATCTGTCCCAGTACATAGCAATGCTGTCTCTCCTTTGAGCACATGCCACCGCTTGATGACGTCCGTGAGGACCATGGTATACAAGTGGCCGACATGAGGGGCAGCATTGACGTAAAATATTGGTGTGGTGATGTAGTAGGGCTTTTCGGAAGTCTGTGTGGTGATATGTCGTCGACCACAACCGCTACCATTATGGCAAGACGACGAAGCCCATAGTGATCGTCTCGAGAAGCTCGAAAACGCTCTTCTGATAGCAGGCGCCGTTGAATTGGCTATTCTAGAATACATGCTTCCATGGGCGTCTCACGTTAATTCGCGACAATCCCCCGCGCCAAAAGTTGGCGCGAAGCCACGTGTGGCGCTAGCTTAATCAGCCAGCTGCCCAAGTACATGGGCAAGATCTCACCACATCGTGCCATTCCATCACCCTCACATTGACGTCGCAAGATGTGGCAGTCGATATAGAATAGATCTCAAACAGTCTATATACACTAATCTTCATAATGCAGGCGACCCAATGTTGACGATTCTCTAACAGAGACTCATCTTGCAAGCAGATCTAACATATCCACAGCCCAACAAGCACAATTTGCGACCTGAGAACCTCGAACCGGTAAGCCAGCACGCGGCATACAGCAAGGAGTACGTATGCATGAGCTTCGTTCCGGAGATGCACATCATATTTGACGCTCGCAAACGCATGCATGGGGGCAACAGAAACGCTGTCGCCTTTCCGGCAGCATCGCCTCACTCTGCCCCAAGCCGAAGACTGGAGGAAGCACATAGGCTAACTTTTTCACTCTAAGAAGTGTTTCGTTTGGACCTTTCGCAAAATCGCTCGCGGTGTTGTCCTACAACACAAAGCGGACATAATCCCACCTTACAGATCACATAGTCGGAAAGAGTCAAAATCATCAATGCACGCGGAATCTGTTCATTTTTATTGCTCAGATAGTATCAATCTCCATGTGCACTGATGTGCGTCATACTGCTCGCCCATATCTCCATGGGTGGCTCGTCTTCATGCAAGCCACTGGGACATTCGTCAATACCTCAGCCTTAAATCCTCTATTAGCTTATCTTGCAAACGATATCGCTCAGTCCAATAACTCGCTCAGTCCAAACGGGTGGCGCATCATCACTCTGAAGCCGAACGCACGCAATCCACGCCAAGCCTCCAATTTCTATTGAAGCTATTCAGACCCAAAAGAGGTAACCTCAACACCAGACCTCCACCCTGACGCCCTCTTTCAACAGTAAAGCAATCCCTTGTTGAGTCTCCAAGGAAAACGTATGTGCTTTGTGTTCTAGGCATTGTGCCGTCCGGCGTAGGAAGCTAAAAGCCTTCTAGGAGCAACTCAACCGTGAACTATTGAGCCTTTGATGGTCTGGAAGAGCTCGTTTACGCTGGAAGATATCGGTACGGCCTTGACCTACTCTGTTCGGAGTGATCCCTTGAGGAACCCGCATTCACCTGAGTAGCCACTGCGCTATTGGACGAATGCCCATTGACCTTCACCCCACAAACCTATTGAGCAATGGAGTGGTCTATTCATGCAATTCGGAATCAGTAGCGAGGTGGAACGCCTTCAACTGATGCCTTTGTGTGTCTATGTCTATCGTACTTAAATACTCCTCTACTCCTGCACCAATATCTTTCGTCACCGACTACAACTTTAAGGACCACTATCAATCACTTGGTCAATAGTCGATCTGTCCCGACCTCTACCGTTCATTATCACCCGACATATAATTCGACACTATGAGAATCAACGCGATCATCGCCTCTGCCATCCTGGCTGCCACCGTCTCCGGTGCCGCTCTGCCACTACCTGCTGCCACCGCTGTCCCTGCCACTATCGGCCAGCGTGAAGCTAAGGCTGAGGCCGGCTCAATGGCCACTTGGCGTCCTTACGGTCTACCCATTGGCGGCAAGCGTGAGGCTGCCCCCGAAGCTGAAGCCGAGGCTGGCGCCCCGAAGCGTCCTTACGGCCTGCCTATTGGTGGTAAGCGTGAAGCTGCTCCTGTGGCTGCGTGGAAACCTCCAAAACGTCCTTACGGTCTACCCGTCGGTGGAAAGCGTGAAGCTGCTCCTGAAGCTGATGCACCATGGCGTCCTTACGGTCTACCCATTGGGGGCAATGGGGGCAAGCGTGAGGCTGCTCCCGAAGCTGATGCTCCATGGCGTCCTTACGGTCTACCAATCGGCGGCAAGCATGAGGCTGATGAGGAATAAACCTCTCAACCATCGATACCTTACCTGCCGTCTATACGGATCACAACAACGACCATTTCCATCACACCGATGAGAACATCTCATTATTTCACTTCGGAACACTCGACGCACACCTGATCATTCGCAAGCCATATATACGCAATTTTATACTTGCAATTTGGTCATCAACTACTACGCGACGAGCCTTGTACAGTCATCTCGAAGGCTCTACATTATGTTGTCTCTATTACAGGCATGCTCCAGTACTGAAACATACACAGAGCGTGACCGGTCTCTCGCCTCTTGGGTTACATTCCCTGTATCAAACGATATGTACCACAGTAGGAGGACAGCTGGTCTATTTTCTAATTTCTCGTGTAAATAACTGATCGAACGACATCGGCCTGCTTGAATGCCTCGCTGGTTCTATTAATTTAATCATATTTGTATCTGACGAAAAGATTTCTTCCTGCTTTGGTGCGCCTTTCCCATACTACTACTTTGATACATACTTCGCATGCCCTCGAGAGCACCGCTGGTGATGGTTCTCTCATCATCGACTCACAAGGGAGCATTCTTCAGGTCAATCTCACATACTAACCTAAAAAAATATTGCTGGTGTGTTCAAGTCCAGCTGTTATCCATTTGCCGCTTCATCTCCGGCTTGACATCACTCGTGCTCCTCTCAGAAATAGCCAATAAACGGTACTATTATTGCGATATCAGTCTCCACGTCTATAACCCATCATTATGATCCGTCTGTCACTTCACATTCATGTCACGACTCACAGGCGATCTTGACAGCTGTCAGTGCGACCTTGCTTCGCAACGTGCGTCATCTTGTTGGAAGAAGTGGCCCTATACAAGTAACCTAGTTCATTCACATGTTCGTGTTCACCCATATCTCTCAAAAGAGAGGTAACTTTACCAGAATGTTGGGCCACAGGAATGAAACTGCGCGATGACGGTGGAGGATACAGGATTTGTACTATCAAACGTTTAGGCTAGAATGCGAATCGGAGACTGTGCGACACGAAATAGACATTCAATTTGCTGATAGGTGACTCGAGAGTGATATTATCTCAGATTTACAGCGCATTCTAAATAATAGCTTGGGTTGGTCTACGGCTTCGGATGTGATCATTGATTGCTTCTTCCATTTTCCAATACGTTGATGTAGCGTATATTTGCTTACCATAATTCCAGAATGAAGTATCTACATAAAGCCACATAACTATACACTAAGGTTCGAGAGACTGACAAGTGTCCAAGCTATTGTATCACGAATCCTACATGCCTCCAGTAACAATTTGTCACTCATTGAATATCGTAATATTGAACGTTTGTCATGTTCACAACCCAAACCGCCCCTTTGGTAGAAAAAACCATCCAATGCATTTCACAAGACACGTTCTGAACGAATAGTCTTAGTTACCACTATCGCGGTTCTCGCTTAGCATATCACATATGAGGTGTCGTTTGAAAAGCAGGTGATAGCCGTTCATGCAGAAAATCATGCGAACGCATGATGCGAGACGTGTGCTTTAGGCATTAAGGCGTGTGTTTGTAACGAAATGACTCGAAATAAGCAAGCAGAATAATAGAGCATAATTAACAATATTTTGTGTGTATGTTGACAACATATATGATTGACGTGTTTAGGGGCGACGTGGTTTCGTGATGGGGCTGTGTCGGCCGGGAGTGTACAACACACACCGCCGGCCGGCCCCCGAGTGTCATATCGGAAACCGAGTGTTTCGAACGGCGCGAAAAGCACAGATGTTTCGGAGAGCGACGGTGGATTGGTAGCTGTACGTGGACATGCCAAGACGGTGGACATGGAAGGGGTATATTGTATGACGTTCATCGTATTCATTGATAGTACCATATTTTCGTCCACCATTCCGCCCCACTCATACACCCATCCCGCTCAATCTCAACGTAACGACAGCTTTTGACCAACAGCATAACAGCATAATACCACCCTAGTCAATGAGTGATTGTAGGACTTCCACGCTCGAGCAAATAACTGATTCAACCCCCCAAACATTACCAAGTTCAAGCCATAAGTAGCCAATAACGTTCCATGCCTTGCGGCCCCGCTCAGCGTTCCAAGTCTTTAGATGTATGTAGTAATGAAAATAAATATACGCTGTCTCCAAGAGATTGGGACAAGACACAATGAACAGTAACATGCGGCGTATAGCAAAAAGCGTCAACGGAAAGGGTATAATAGCGGGTCATGATCGGACTAAGGAAGAGGAGATTGCGCAAAATCAACAACGGACAGAAAACACGCTCGCTTGCTAGACAAAAAAAGATACCTGAAAACAATAAGGAAGAGATGAGGTGCACGCTGGTGCAGCGATCACATGTTGGCCCCGTTGACGTTGACTTCGTAGCCATCGCTCTTAGCCTTCAAGGCCTTTGCCAACATGAGCTCGCGCATCCAGTCGATCCTCTGGTCTTTGGTGGTTACGGCAAAGTGCTGCACCTTGCCATTCGGCATAACCTTCTTGACGTCGCCCTTTCCAGGTGCAGCAGGTACAAGCTGAAACTCGAATGCGGGAGTGGAAGCGGAAGACTTCTCCTTGTGGTGACCGGAAGAAAGTTTCAGAGCCTTGAATTTGGCGGAAAGTTTGTTGGAAGCGAGTGATGAGCATGCTACGGCATAATCATCCACATCAATGGTCTGCAACGCGGAGGAAGACGGCAGCTCGTTGGGATGCATAGCTAGCATCGTGCCCTGGAGGCGGAAGTGGTGGTCTTGCCATTCGTGACGCAGAAGCTTGGTACGTCGCTTCTTCATCCAGCCGTGGTGATTCACACCCTTGTACACGAAGCCTCCCTTGGGCAAAGGCGCAATAGTGTCGCCAGCTTCGCTATCGAACGGCTTAGTGGCTTTGAGTGGCGACGAGCTAGCGCTATCACTAGTACTGATGGAATCGTCGAAGATGGTCTCCCGCAGGGTGTCGTCGTCCGAGTGGGCTGTTGGGCTGAATACGCGATCTTCAGCAAGAACGGGCATGGGCAACGAAGGGCGTCGACGGTCATGACGCGATCCAACCCTTTGAATTTGGGGTTGGTATTGCATATTCGGAGGCACGGACTGGCTTGTGTCACGACTTAGTGGCTCGTGTTGCACAGCAGTCACAGGGACGTCCATCTCAGAGAACGGCGTACCGAACCGGTAGACCCCGCCCGGCGACGCCGTCCTACATGGCGAGAAAGCGGTGTCGGGTGCAAGGTACTGGTGTGTTGGGATTCCACTGCGTGGGTTACCAGCAGGCTGGGCAGACATTGAACGTGCCGGGGGGATCGTCAATTTGGGGAGGCTCTTGAGGTTCGAGTGAGGAGCCGGCATAAACTCTGGGGGATGCAGAGCTGGAGTTGAAGGTGTCTGGCTAAAAGGATCGAAAGACTTTGTGGTATGCGCCGACGTAGATGCAGAAAAGGCTGAAACCTGCGGGTAGTGCTGTTGCTGTGGTATCACCAAGAAGGGCCGAGGTGGGTATGATTCTGTAGGTGGCGTTGGGGGAGCCTCAATTGGAGTAGCGCTGACGAAGGGCTGCTGCTGACCCTGTAGGGTAAGAAACTGTCGTACGTTGTCTTGCGGGTCGCGTTGCTCGAACTTTTGTAGGTCCTGAAGAGTAAAGTCAGGTAGCTGGCCAGGCCCCAACACATCGGATGATGCTACCACGGACGGTACCACAACGGAAGGAGTAGCTTCTGAATTCGGGCGGTGGACGTTCTCCACTACGTGAGATGCTGTCTGGGGGTTGCCTGGGTCGCCAGCAATGAAGATATGACCACCCTTCTCGGGCGAAATAGGAAAGCCGTGTTCCTGTTGAAGTCGGGCAAGCTGCCTTTGTTGTTTCCTCCATTTGGCGCATCGTTCACCCTTTGCGCATACGTGCGGCTTAGGTAGTAGTTGTTCGATTGCTACGATCGAGACGGAATGTGCAGGAGTAATAACATCGTCTGTTAAGTGACGCCCTCGCGACTTGTCGCGCCGACTAGCCTTTCGGCCCTTGCTCTTGGACCTGTTCCTTGCCTCTGTGCACGGCCGTTCGATGTCCTCGAATGGAGTTGGGATGGCTGCTGGAGCAGTTGGCGACATTAGGCCATCCGCGGTGCGCAGCGAGTCGATTTGGTTCCACAATTGATGCCTCTTGCCGAAGGACTGAATTTCCAATTCCTTCAGATCGTCGAATTGCAAATCTAGCAAAACAGCACCTGAGATATCGTGCTGGATGAACTTGTCAATTACATCGTCTTCAAACCCATTTTGATACATCCAGGTGGCCACATCCTTGGAAGTCCAGGCACGCACTTCGGCATTGTCCAAGTGGGCAACTGCCAGAGCGATGTTGTTGTACTCTCTCTGAGGGACGATGGTTTCGGGAGTCGCTTCTCGGAACGAGGTCGGATGACGGAGTGGAGTTTCTTTTGGCAGTAAAGGCGACATTTGCATTACTTGGGCGTCGTCGTATAGAAAGTCGTTGGATGATACTGAAGCACGGAAGAGGTGTGGCCCTTTAGGACCTTCTACTGACTTTCGCTCCGGCCAATAGGCGAACTGTGGCCGTACCTCTTCCCCAGGAGTCTGTACTTCCTCGAATGTCGATATCGTTGTTTGACTTCGCCTGTTGTCGCTCTTTGTGGGGTCAGTGTCGCATATGCAGTTAGAGCAAGGAAAACATACAGACGAGCCACTGAACTCCTCAAATTCGCTAGAATCATCTTCGATATCTGTATATGCGACACTGATATGCGAAAGTGGACGTTCCAGCGATGACCGGACCGTTAGAGCACTAGAAAAGAACGACTGCGCCTTTCCTCGTTCGAACATTTCCACGCCCGGCTCCAGCGGGGTGATGGGTGTCATGGCCTGCTGATGGACGTGTTAGAATCGCGCATGGAGCGGGAAGTGAATGTAGCTTACCATGATCACGAGTTTGCAGTGTACACGCTCTGTAGTAGGGAATATGGTTGTTCGGAAGACTGCTAACAACTATTCCGAGCGAATGTCGCGAGCATGGCATACACACGGTAACAGCACAACGATCGAAAACGGAGAAAGGGACCCTTCGGGTGGAGAGCGCTTGAGAGTCTTTTGTAGAGGTTGCTTGGGCGCCGTTGACGGTGGGGGTGTGTGGTTCGACAATATCACATTGGAGCTGCTGCACGAGACAGCGCATGCCTGCTTAAGCCGGCCACTGAGGCATTCGAGTCCTGGAGAGACACCGCTCTTCGGCCAATGTGAATCCGGGCCTTTCCCGCCCGCATGCTGGTCGAGGTTTAGGCTGGCGCTTAGACTCGAGCGTTGAGAGGGCAGGAGACGGCCGCCATTCGCTGGAGTGCAGATTGGCTTGCAGGCTAATTCTGCTCGATGAGGACACTTAAATGCCATTAATATCTCGCAGCGCAGGCCAGACGCATGAAAAGGCCAGGGTCGTCGCGGGTCCACTCATGATCAGGGTCGACGGCAGCGGATCGTGTCGCCGCTTGTCGAGGGCAGATGCGACGAAGATCTGAGTTGGCCATGCCGTGCACGCTTGCTGTTGGTCGCTTCGTTGTTCCTGCGCAGCCCCAAAGTACGTACCTCGGGATTTCTTTCATCCAGTCGCGTCACCACCGCCACCGTGGCCACGGTCAAGTGACATTGGAAATGACCTTTGGTGACTTGTCGACCTTGCTGTGCTGTGTCGGTGAAGCTTCGGTTCGGAGCGTTCCAAGGCTGTGGCTGGTTGAGGTCGCTAGCCGACAGCCTCATCAGCGATATGCAGCAAGCGATATTGGCACAAACATATCACATGCGGATGCGTTCCGTGCTCGACGGCTGCGTGCAGCCCTGCAAGCCACCGACGACTCGCGCACGCCGGACCTTGTCGTCATCGCTGTAATCGCGGATCCGAACCTTTCATGCTCGCCGGACCTACCTCGATGTCTTTTGCGTTGTCGTGCGACCTGGCGGGCTGGCACAAACCCCGATAGCGGGCACAAGCTTGACTCATCCCACAGCAAGCGTCCCACCGGCTATCTGCTACCGTTGCGATGCCATGGCAGACCGCTGCTCCGACCGTTGCATACTACCATCTAGCCCACCGACGGCTCTTTCTCGTGACGGCTCGCCATGGGACCCTCATCAACATGCCGACCAACGGTCGCTCAGAAAGCTCCTACACCACGAGCCCGTGACTGTAAGGTCCTGCGGCCAGCCGCGTCTTTTGCCTATTGTGTGTCCCATCATCACAATGGTCTCGTTGAAGCGTGGTTGTCCAAGGCGAATCAGCGTGCGAAGACGGCTTCCCACGACCGGACTACCAGACCGCAACTTGTGCAAGCATGGTCCCCAGCAACTTGAATAAACCGCGCCAAGCAGAACAGAATTTCCGTCTCTTATGCTACACGCTGCATAGTTCGTGGATTTCCAGCAGAACGGCAACCGGTCCACATTTGCATGCATTACGAGGAGTCACACTGCTCTGGCGAGCTTCTGGCTCTGAAAGTTCTGCTTATGGCGCTGAAGATTTGTCTAGTTTACTATTCACTGCGGTCCCAAAGTAATGACCAGGAAGCGAGCGCAGAGGCTGTTGAGTCGTGTTCATTAGCCAGATTTGGCGTCTCAATCTATCTCGCTTCATCCACCACCTTGAGCGTCCAACAGGATGCATACAAGGCAGCATCATTTCCAAATACCGGGGAAGAATAGCGGCTTGTAGCGGGAACATGGCCATGAGCATGAATCCGCATTGTCAGGTGAGCCATCCTGCGAAGCCCAGCCGTCCGAGGAGGTACCTAGTTACTCGAGGGCCATTCGTGGACTACCAAGTATTGATTGCAATTGTCGGTAACCAATCGCGTGCTTAGCAAGTGGTATCACATCCCGAAAGGGCCTCGCTTCACACGTCTTGCAGGCATGATGTACGCTCACTAATTATGGGCATTTACTGAACGTTGAAAGAATAATTAAGGGCCTATGTTTAGCACCGGCCCTTCCCTGTCACCCTCCGAGCTCTCCGAGCCGGTGGCTTGCCCCGCAGTGTAAGCTAGGACGATGAATGCTGTCATTGGACACACGAGTTCGCTAGAAAAAGCTTGTCATGCAAATTCCAACCCCATCGACATGCACAAGCGACTTGATTCGCGTGGGAGTGCACGCTGACTGGATGCCACAGCCTGTCGTGCTATGCCAACTCGCCGCGTTACTCGAAGGCTCACCCACTCAACCTGCCCCCTCCCGCATAGCTCGGGAAAACACCATCAACCGACCTGCCGTGTTTGGTCGACAATGCGGTCTACGTTTTCGTTCGCCTAGCTACTAGCTGGTCAAGTCCCGCTGTGGAAATGATCACGACAGTGTGGACGCGAATTGGGCCGCCTCGAGTCTGCGTGACTCTGTCCTCAGTGCCCGAACGTTCTGGCTCAATGTGGCACAAGCGAATAGATTCCAACAACAGCCGCATCTCGCCGTACCACGAGTCACTGTACATTCCTTGGGGTCGACACGAGGGCAGGTACCGACACACCACGTATACGAGACTTGCAGATGCTATGCTATCATCTACATACAGACTTGGCACACTGCAGTCCGGATCTGCACATCTGCACAAGGCCACCAGCAACGTCCGGGCCGGCCACTTATCGCAGCCGCTGCATGTGTTTCCTAGGCCCTTCCTGGATACAGCTCGATAGTGCCCCGCAAGGAGGTTGGGTCAAGAGGGGGATCAAGGCACACGGCCCCAGTCAGCGAAAACTCTCAAGTCGACATGGTAATATGCTTCCAGTACTAAATGGGTCATTTAACTTGCTAAAGTCGTTGCGGGGACCAGTAAGCCGATCGATAGCCGTGGAGAGATGCGCGCTAAGTACTGCAGTTGGCTTTAGCGCGGCGGGTAAGAGTGCCCCAAAATAGCAAGGAGCACAGAATGACCCCAAATGTCGACATCAGGCTGCACGCCAGAGACTAGTCGTCCAATCAATGTGCCGTGTCGACATGCTGCATGGCGTTCGCATCTCCCTCCCGTTGGACGACCACCTGGCCAGATAGCAGGGTCTCCAAGAATAGATTCAGCAATATTTGTGAACAAATGTGCCGTTCGTGGTAGATATAAGGTACTTGTCTCTCACTAATACATCTCCACGCAACAGGTAGACCGCATAATTTGGTTCCGCTCCTTCCTTCACATCAAGCCCGCTGGTCAGGCTTTGAATACCCATCTTTAATTACGAGCAGCCCGGTCGAGCCCTGCCATCCTGTCCCTTACGAATCGTCCCGTCGCGCGTTAGTCGTTATTGCCGCATTGTTTACTGGCTTTCCTCATATACCACAGCTCTGGGTACATCAAGCGTCCATGTCCTCCTCGTCCGCTCCCCCATCCGCTACCAAACAGTCCTCAACCATGGTAGGGACCACAAATGCTGCTAACGCAGCAAAACAACAACAACAAGCCGCAAAAATGCACCGTCGTTCACGATCAGGTAAGGACCACCCTTCAGATGTGGATGCAGGGATCCCGCGCATGGACAATCGACTAACGGGAGCTTTGCAGGGTGCTTCACATGTCGCCTGCGACGGAAGAAGTGTGATGAAGGAAAACCGTCTTGCCGTGCTTGCAGACACCTTGGTCTCAAGTGCGAATACAAGAGGCCAATGTGGTGGAGTAACAATGAACAAAGGCGGACGCAAAAAGAAGTCATCAAAAACATCATCAAGCGCACCAAACTCAACGAGAAGACAGCACAGAGCGGCGCGATGGGCACCAACACACCACCAAGCCTTTGTCATTCAATGCAAACCGCCGACACATTCTCGGACGGCGTCAGCTGCACCCGGGCACCCTCTGTGGACTCACAAAACTCGCTGGACTACAACTTCAACCCTACTGTTACACCTGACTTTTATAACTCGACAATGCCTCCCCCAATGTTCGCCCCAGCTTTCGCCCATCCAGGACACTACGTGCCCTACGACATTGACATCAAGACCGAAAGCCAAATGTTCATCAACGACATTCCAACCCGTCGCGATTCCACACTATCATCCTACAGTCACTACCAAACCCCACCAGCTGCTGGTAACATCTACCCATCTGATGACTGGATACAGAAAGACTACTTCGAGCGCCGCGAATCCTACATTGAGGAGCCCCTCGAATTCCCCATCTTCGATTACAACACCTGTGGTACTTTCAGCCCATCCCACCAACCGTCCATTCAGGTCGAGGACTGCGATCGCCACCTTCTTAGCCATTTTCTTGAGAACATCATGCCCACAGCCTTCCCGGTCCTCGAGACAAACCAGCCCGGAGCGGCACAACGCGATGTCATCATACCCGCACTTGAGTCTAACAAGGCATACCTGCACTGCTGCATGAGCATATCCGCGTTACATATGAAGACCACCCAGAACCTTGCAGGAGAGCAGATCGACCAGGACATCCAAAGACATCGCGGTGAAACAGTCCAGCAGCTTACTGCGGCGCTCTACAGCGATAGCCAACATGGCCATACTCTCGAGGCTGCGCTTGGTATGATCTTTTTCCAGTGTTCAGTTGGCCGCTTCAACGACGGCCTAATGGATATTCCATGGCATGGCCATTTCGAAGCAGTCCAAAACCTTGTTCACAGGCTCGAGCTGCCTGCACAGATGATTGCGATGAACGGACAAGTACATGCTCAGCCTCCATTCAACATGACACTAGCTTCTTGGATCGACATTCTCGGTGCTACTATGTTGGGCAGGACACCCTCTTTCGCTGACACTTACCGCGAGAAGCTCATCGCCGACGCATCTTCTGGCCTTGCCGAACTCATGGGCTGTGAAGACCGCATCATGTATCTGATTTCGGAGATCGCTTGTCTCGAGGCGCTAAAGAACGAGAACATGGATGTCGTGCAGCTCTGCGCGCACATCAAGCTCCTTGGTGAGCAAATCAGTTTGACTGAGCCCCCTCAGGGATCACTCAACAGCGCCTACACGTCTACCGGCGAAATTCTTCCAAGGCAGCTTCGACGCAACATGACGGCAGTCTACCGTTTAGCCGCTCGCATCTACTTGTGCAGCCTGGTGCCGGACTTTGACCGCACATCTCCCACGTTCGTCAACCTGGTTAGCGCTCTTTGTAAGGCTATGGAGTATATTCCTGCCGGTCCTGACGGATTCGACCGATCTCTAGTATGGCCACTTTTGGTCGCTGGCTCAATCTCAGTGCAGCAATCAGGCTTCCGCAGCATGTTTGCGGAGCGCTCCGCCCTCTTGGGAGAAGCTGCAAACTTTGGCTCTTACGGAAGAGTCAAGAACCTCCTTGAAGAGGTGTGGCGTGTCAACGACGACAACCTTGCGAAGGGCAACACACAGAGTGTCCACTGGCGGGACATGATGCGACAGAAGAACTGGGACTTTTTGCTCATCTAAAAAGCCTGGATCTTCTGCTGGTATGCATCCTGGTCTGTTGTCTCTCTTCGCAAACTACATTCTCTCAGTGTCTGATGATGCTCACCATGCCTCTTCTTGCGATGACCTGAAAAGCATTTTGCTTATTTCTTTGCATATATTTTCTTCACCACGATACCCACTTTTGTAATTCGGATACCATTGGCTCAACGAGAGCAAGGTAGCATTCATAGGGCGGAGTAGCATGGATTGGATGGCGTTGGAAGGGACTTTACGGCTGACGATATCACGGTAGAACTCGGGGTCTGCTTGCCCTGGTAGGTCGGAGGTGGAAAGGGGCACAGAAAGTGCAAGGGAAGCTAGCGCAGCACCCAGGCGCCTACATGTACAGTAAAGTTGGATGGGGTTCCAGTGCGAGCGCCCATAGATGGAGGAGAAGGAATGGAGATGAAACAAGCGTATCGCTCACTGTTGCAACGCCTCAATTGTGCATATGTGAAGATGATTGGCTGCCACAGTTGGAGAGGGCAATTCGCATATCTACTGTAGGTGTGGCGCGACAGTCGCTCGTGCCCGTTGCTGAAGAGATGCCTTTCTAATTTTAGCGAGGAACATGGGGCGGACTGCGAAGCTGCAAGTCGACGCGTACAGCAACAGACGACCAGCACGACGTTTCCAGATCGCCATCCAAGTCGGAACAAGGTAGCGGTGGGTGCATCTAGCCTTTGTGTCGACTGCATCGCGTCTCACGCCGTCGAATACGGGCCCGTACATGACTATCATTTTGCCGTCGCCGTTATTAACACCTAGACTCGTATTCCGCCCCCACCCATTTGTATAGACGTACCGTCCCGCCTGCATCGCGCTCTCGACGTCCGAACTCCACCTTCCCAATGGCGTCTCCAGCCACGGTTCCCTTCACCTCAGTCGACACCACCACGCGGCAGCCAGCTAAGGATGAGGTCGAGTCGCCGAGCATCTCGAGCACTAATGCGCTTGCCCGCTACGAATACGAGGCGGGCCATGGCAATGCCACAACCGGCACCAAGATCCTGATGGTGGAGTGGGAGGACGACGACACAACGCGGGGAGTGCGGGGAGACTGGCACATATCGTGGGACGGCAGCACGCGTGTTCTGCCCGCCAACGACCAGCCTGCCAACGACGTGAACCGCATGTATTTCCTGCTGCCCCCGGGTGTCGCAGTACCTACAAGCGTTACACTCACGCTACGACCACAAGACGCTAGTATATCGCCTGTGGTCTGGCATACAAATCCTCTGCCCGCCTTGTTCCCTCCTGAATTAGGAGCATCCGCGCGTGCAGCGGGCAAGAAGGGCGTCCTGCACACTATTTGGGCCAAGAAGAGGCTACAGGTGCTGCAGAGAGAAATCGAAGCCGAATCGCGGAACAATGTCGAAGGCGTTGGTCTGCTCATGGTGGTGCAAGAAAAGGAATGGATCGAATCGACTTTTGGTGTAAATGCCAAACCAGCTGGTCTCAGCATCTCGCTGGGAGAGGCCACGTTGGCCCCAATGAAGGGCCCAGCTAGTCCACGATCACCAGGCGGAGGGCGGCTGATGGACAAGCTGGCTGGCCTGCGACTAGGTACGAGCGACAAAGACCTCACACCCACCAGCAGCGCGCCAGGCTTCTCAAATCCTCTCTCGCCCGAGTCATCGGATATCGCTATTAGTTCATTTTCCGTGTTCAAAGGAGCAAATCCATCGGCACTTGCTGCGAAACCTCCACAGCAACCACAGTCTCAACCAGCCGCGCCGCCTCGCAAGGTCGCTGCACAAGCCCCTCCGCAGTTCATTACAGAACAGCAAGGCGCTGGTATGATGGGCTCTTTGAACGCTCTATCCAGCCCTGCGCCTGTCTTTCAATCGCGAGGCTCATCTGGACCTGCAGACGAGGACGACAAGGACGATGGGCTCTTCGCCCTACCTATAAGTCCGAGAAGTCCTGAGGTGGGGAAAAGTCCGTTTTCGTTTGCGGTAAATGAGACAGCCCCTTTCTTGAAAAAGGAGAGTACTGTTTGATACCGTCGTACATGGGTTCGCTTCTGCGTCAGAGTGTGGTATGGATGCGCTGTGTTAGTCGAAGGGACCATGTAGCCCTACTATGAAAGTGATACCTTGGTGGATTTTTTGCCCCTGCGAGTTTTTATCGTAGTTGGAATCAACAAGAGCGAGATTTACGTTATCACAATTGCATTGATGTGGCATGAAAGCAGTCTGATCAATATTTGGTCAAGAGTGTGCCCAGCCGCCGTTGAAGCACTAGCAGCAATCTCACACATCTCACGAGACGCATTCACAAAACGATTCTTTTTTGCTCTTGCTCTCGAGTGACTTGCAGATGTGATTGCACGTGTTGGTTGCAGACTAAAGAGATGGTTGCACGTGCTAGGCCAGCCTTACCGACCTTGGAAGGCGCTAGAGTGCATCGCTGACGAAAGTTCCCGACGCGAACTCGGGCGCAACTTCCACGGTACGAGTCGCAAAGCTCTCAACACCTACACCCATCCATCCATCCTCCTCCGTCGCACTCCACACTCCTTCGACCACGAGACACGTACCGCTACCACAAAGTCGACGCGCGACAGAATGTTGACCACCGGACGCGGCAGCATTGCCCAGATCCATTACACTGGAGAAGAAGCTGCGGGTGAGATCAACAAGCTCCTCAGCGCAGTCGTACGTACTATGCCACGTGATCGCGAAACTCGTGCTGACCCGCGTACAGGTAGAGAACGAAGATGACTTCGAGAGATGGGAGGCGCTCGTCACTCGTGCCTCTGACCTCGAGGGTGGCGTCACCCGCAATTCCAGCCCGTCCGCCATCGAACTCGTGCGCAACGTATACGACTGCTTTCTGACCAAGTTCCCACTGTTCTTCGGATACTGGAAAAAGTATGCTGATCTCGAGTTCTCTATCGGCGGCACCGAGACTGCTGAGATGGTCTACGAGCGTGGCGTCTCGTGCATCACACCCTCAGTAGACCTGTGGGCCAACTACTGCACCTTCAAGATGGACACATCGCACGACAACGACATTATCCGAGAGTAAGTCTTGCCTTTCCTCCCCATCCCCCCTCCCCGATTCCGAGGCTCAATCTCGCCGTAGCCAGCGGGAAGTCGTGCGCATTTTGGCGCTGCGTTTTCAGATATGACACAGTCTCACTGCATACCGTCTGATGCACCTCCTCATTGCCCCATTGTACCATGCCCCACGAAAGAGCGATATGGTACGCTACGAGCCTAAAGTCGATGGCCTTGCCTTCCCCCTCGTTGGCATGATAGGTTACTTTGCAACATCACCCCCTCCTATCCCTCCCCGTTGCTTGCTTTCGAAATACTGACCTCGCAGTTTATTCGAGCGCGGTGCCCACTTTGTTGGTCTCGACTTCCAGAGCCACCCATTCTGGGACAAGTATATCGAGTTTGAAGAGCGCATCGGAGAGCCAACCAATGTCTCCAAGATCTACAGCCGCGTGCTACATCTTCCCATCTATCAGTTCGCCCGATACTACGAAAAGTTCTCCGTCCTGCTTAACAACCGACCAGTCGATGAGTTGGTCGATCCCGATACCCTTGAGACGATGAAGAACGCCGTTGAGCTGGAGAACCAGGGACAGCCCGAGAAGCCAGTGCTTGAGGTGGAGCGACAACTGCGTACCAAGATTCACGAGTACTACTACGCCGAATACACAAAGACGCAGCAGGACGTGACGAACCGTTGGACCTTTGAACAAACCATCAAGAGGGCTTACTTCCATGTCACAGAGCTTGAAGATGCGGAGCTCGAAAACTGGCGAAAGTATCTGGAGTACGAGGAGAAGCAAGGCGACTTCGAGCGCACCTCCTTCCTGTACGAGCGCTGTCTTGTTGCTTGCGCGCTCTACGACGAGTTCTGGCTACGATATGCCCGTTGGATGTTCTCGCAGGGCAAAGAGGAGAATGCGAGGATCATCTATATGCGAGCCAGTTGCATATTTGTACCTATCTCGGCCCCTGCAATACGCCTGAACTGGGCTCGCTTCGAAGAAAAGCTTGGTCGTATCTCTGTCGCTCGCGATATCTACTTGTCCATGCTGGACGAGGCCCCCGAGCACACCGAGACCCTCATTGCTCTGGCGGGTGTAGAGCGGCGCCACGAAGGCAACGACGCTGCGGTCCGTCTTTTGGAGGAGCACATTGGCCGTGCAAACAACCACATCGGTGGCATATTGTCTGCCGAGCAGGCGCGTATACTCTGGCAATGCAAGGGCAGCGTCGACGAGGCCCGCCAAGTGTTCAAGGACAAGCACGAACGATTCCCAGACTCGCGCGAGTTCTGGGTCAAGTACCTTGAGTTTGAAGTCGCTCAACCCTCGCCCGATCAGGAAGAGGCTCATACTCGGATAAAGGCAGTTCACGAGCTCATGCGCACTAAAGGACGCTTCTCACCAGACGTCTCCAAGGAACTCTCGCACTACTACATGGCTTATCTTCTGGATCGTGGAGGCAAGGGCGCAGCCGAGGAGTACATGCAGCTGGATAAGGATGTCAACGGGTATGTATCATCTGCTAAGAGCGACTCCTCCCAAATCCCTCCCCAGAAGAAACGGAAAAGCCAGCCTCACAACGCAGCAAACAAACGTCAGCGCAAATAGTTGTGCATTAGGTCTCCTCAGCACAAGGCTGCGACGCGAGTTGCGAGTCGTCTCATGACAGCATTCTAGTGTTCATCATACCCCCTTCTTGAACTTTTAGTATTTACCATTTTTCTGCACCACACGACCACTAGCAAAACGTAATACACCACACTTCTTGTCACATTGTTGTGCTTGCTAACATTATGTTTTCGTTACAGTGCAAAGCAGATCGAAGACGTCGCTGCAGCTCCTGTTGCACCTTCGAAGCCTAGTCACCGAACCCGCTTCTAGGAGTGCGATAGTATCTTGGTACGCACCTCTCCGATTCTCGTACTCATTGATATACTGACGGTGATGCCCAGATGAGGTGTGCTTATCCCCAATTGCTTGAGCCTTTCGCTATGTGCGAATATTGCGCTCCAAAATAATGTCTGATCAGCTGCGCCATGAACCACATCGATGCGAAATGACCTGATGCTATGCCATATCGAGGCAGATGCCCTTCTGAAGGGTATGCTTCAAACCTGGATAGACCCGCGCAGTCCATGCCATTTCATAGGTAAAACACCTTGCACCTTTCCTTTGCTTGTTTTGTTTACACTGTAAAATTTCCGGCGTTGTATTCCTTCTGATAAGATTTCGGTGACACGAGAGGAGATACTTGTAAGAGACGTTGAATTTGCTTGGGTAGCGTCAGATCGCTAGGCTGCTCGTATCGAGTTGCATTTGTACAATAGATTATCAACAATTTACCAAATATCCAAAATGAAGTTATGCACAACCAAGTTTCATGTGTGCACGTTATCAGTAGTCGAAATCTCATTCACGACTCAATCTACGGGCACTATGAGGCTATGGCACTATAGTTATTCCCACCTTACTTATCTAAACAGCAAATCCACCGCTATTCTTCTGTCTAGGCTCACCAGCAGCTTCGAACGTTCCATTTGTCAAGCGTCTCAAACCCTGTGCTGTACTTGAACCAGGCGCGACCCAGGTAACATTACTTCCCAGCTCCTTCAAGAAAGCCGTGGTTCCATTGTTGAATCCATACTCAAAGCTCACTTGGGCAGGCACCAACTGATCATGAATTCTTGGTTCAGCTAGCGCCTCTGCCGTTGTCAGCTTTCCATCCAAGATATGGATCAGGTTCTGGATGGTAGCTGTGATGATACGACTGCCACCCGCAGCACCAATAGCGACGTAAAAAGCGCTCGCGATGGATGACGAGTTTAGATGTTCAACGATTACAGGGGAGATGGATGAAAGAGGGCGTTTTCCAGGGCGAATGAAGTTCGCAGGCGACGGAATGTATCCAAAAGCATTTGTCGTGTTTGGGATACTGAAGTCGTTCATCTCATTGTTCATGATGACACCAGTTTCTGGGACGACAAGCTTGCTTCCAAAGAGTAGGTTCACGGTTGTCGTTAGTGTGACGGCCATGCCGCTCTTGTCTGCAGTTACAATATGGCTAGTTCCGGGTGTTTCGAGGGATTCGAGACCAGCGGGGTCGTAGTAGGCCACGTCGAAAGTCTTTGAGTCGGAAATCTTGGAGCGGATCTCTTTAGCTGTAGCTTCAGAGAGCATTTGCTCTTGATATGCGTCTATTCCGTCGAGGAACAGAGGGTCGCCTAGTTCAGCGCGCATGCCGTAGGCGAATCTCATACTTTCGTCAAGGCGGTGGGTAGTTAGGTTGATGTTTTCTGGGTTGCCGACTTCGGAATAGCCTTCCATAATCTTAAGTGTGGCGAGGGCGACTTCTCCTCCTGAGGGTGCGCTACAGGCTGTGAGCTTGTAGTCGCGGTAGTTTATGGTAGATGGCTTGCGAATGGCCACAGTGTAATTGGAGAGGTCATCGAGGGTCATAGTTCCGTTGGCAGCTTGGAGTGCCCGGATAGTGGCTTCTGCAATAGGACCACTGTAGAATGCATCTGGACCGTCGTTTGCAATGGTCTCGAGTGTGTCGGCATAACGTTTTCGCGTAATGGTCTCATTGAGCTTGAGCAGACGTCCTTTCGGCGCAAAATCAAGGGCAAACTCGACGTCGTCGACCAAGAAGTTGGACGATGAGGTGGCAGAGGCCATGTACTTGACCAGATCTTCGTTCACTCGCCAGCCATTTCTGGCCACCTTTACAGCTGGGGTGAGCACAGTGGCCCATGGCAAGACACCGTAATTTTCGTGAAGATGTTGAAGCCCACGCAATTCACCTGGAACTCCAGAAGCGAGACCGCCATTGATGCTGGCGTCCTCATTGTTCTTGTACATGTCTTCAAATGCAGCGGCTGGTGCTGTCTCGCGGAAGTCGATGAACTCATATGTGCCGTTTGGTGCGCGTACAAGCATGAAACCTCCTCCGCCGATACCTGTGTCTGATTAGCAAGTAGCCAGGCGAATGTATATATGGAAATCTTACCAGAATGGTACATGCCGACAACGCCTACACATGCTACAGTACCGACCATGGCATCTGCAGCATTTCCACCCAACTTCAGTAACTCAATACCGATATGACTGCAGATATCACTCTCCGAGGCGACAGCACCCAACTCCCCCTCCTTCAGAATGGGCTTGGAAGGGTAGTCTGACGACCATGATTCCCCACTCTTGACAGGAGTACCCAAGGCACTTTGCAACGTCAAGAGACCGGTGAAACACTTGACCAGCGATCCGCGCGCCATATTTGCAGCAGCACAGTATTGACGAAAGGAGGGAGGAAGAACAAGCTCACCAAGACTACGAGAGGCGAACCACGGGCTCATGGTGCAGGTTATATACTAGCCGAAGTCGGCTTGGTGGATCCCCGAGTTGCGACGGTAATAGCTTGTAATGGTAAGCGCTGCGACGAATTGGGAAGCTGCAAAAGCCCAAGGCTGGGATTGCGTGCGCAGCAGTCGAAATGCACCATCGCGGGCGGGCCGAGTGGACGCGGTCAGGTAATAATGTAGTCGTCGAACGGGCAGGTTTGGCCTATCGAAGTAGTTGAGATAACGAAGCCGGGCCGTTGTTGGTCGGAGATAGCCGCGGTTGATAACGGCCGTCGCATCAGAGAGTTTGTATAAGCAAAGAGAAATACTGATGGGAAGTGTCTCTGCGACTCAAGTCGTTGTTGGTTCGGAATCGATCCCAATGCGGAAAAGACGCCAGGCTTGTGCCAGCCTTGCGGGCGAGGTAGTTGCCAAGTTTGGGGGTGAGAGCTGCATAACGTGACACCGTGATGTAATCTGGAGCTGGTCGCGTTGCCGGCCTCACGCGTCTCCAGCTTTCTCCACAGGCACGTCGAGTATCGTCACAACCCCGCGAATCACCCAATGGCGCCAAAAAACAGTCAATCGTCGCAGCCAAAGTCGTCGCAGAAAGCCACGCAACCGACCATCTCGAGCTTCTTCACAAAGAAACCGTCGCAAACGCCCGAGTCGGCACCCAAGCCTGCTCCAAAGGCGCCTGCTCCACCCCCCATTACCGACCCAAACCAAGACGACGACAACGATGACGACGAGGATGGTTTACCCGTCTCACAGACCATCCCCGTCCGCAAGCGCGCGATAGACGAGGACAATGTTCAGGAAACCCGACGCTCTTCCCCCTCCAAGCGCGTTAGATTCGACAAGGGCGATTCGCCGCGACAGGCGTCTGCACCTAAACCCCAAAAAATCACTGATCGAACTTCCAAGTTTCTCTTCTCCTCGTCACCTCCCGCACGGGACGAGAGCCGTCAAGATGACGAAGAGGAAGCCGCGCTCTCGCAGAGGCAGAAGGAGAGGCTACACGACAAGTTCGTCAAGAAGCTGGGTCGACCAGATAGCTTTGCCGAACTCAGGAGGCGCAACAAGATTATATCCGACGACAGTCCCAATGCCAATGGCGAGGAAGGCGATGGAGACGAGGATGAAGAGGATGAGCCTGCCCAGAAGCCCACCAAGGGAAAGAAGGGCGCTGTGACCAAGAAGGCGAGCAAGCTGACACCCATGGAAATACAATATTTGGACATCAAGCGCAAGCATCTTGACACAATCATCGTCATGGAGGTTGGCTACAAGTACAAGTTCTTTGGCGAGGACGCAAGAACCGCGTCCAAAGCGCTGGGCATCGTCTGTATACCAGGTGAGAACTCTGAATTATAAACTGCGTATGACACGTATAGTAACGTTATGCTCCAACATTCTAGGAAAATTCAGATACGACGAGCACCCTTCCGAAGCACACCTCGATCGATTCGCATCTGCCAGTTTTCCTACACATCGTCTACAGGTCCATGTTAAACGTCTCGTACAGGCGAATCACAAGGTTGGTGTAGTACGACAGCTAGAGACGGCCGCGCTTAAAGCGGCAGGTACCAACAGAAATGCCCCCTTTGTACGGAAACTCACAAATCTTTATACCAAGGGTACGTATGTGGACGACGTTGAGGGCCTGGAAGCCCCCACCGAAGGCTCTGGCGCTAGCGTACAGTCGACTGGATATCTCCTTTGCATCACCGAGAGCAATGCGAAAGGATGGGGTACGGACGAGAAAGTTCATGTCGGCTTAGTGGCTGTTCAGCCGGCGACCGGCGACATAATCTACGATGATTTCGAAGATAGTTTTATGCGCAGCGAGATTGAGACACGGTTACTCCACATTGCGCCAGCCGAGTTCTTGGTCGTAGGCGACCTGTCTAAAGCCACAGAAAAGCTTATACAACACCTGTCAGCTAGCAAGACCAACGTCTTCGGAGACAGATCGCGGGTCGAGAGGGTAGAAAAGCCAAAGACCATGGCTGCGCAAGCCTACAGTCACATCTCAAACTTCTATGCAGGTAAAATGAAGTCCAGCCAGGAAGCCGACTCCGACAAGCAAGGCGCAATCCTCGACAAAGTACATCAGCTATCAGAGCATGTGACTATATGTCTCTCATCAATGATCACATATCTTAGCGAGTATGGGCTAGAACATGTTTTCGATCTCACAAAGTACTTCCAACCCTTCAGCGCCAGGTCGTACATGTTGCTGAACGGCAACACTCTATCCAGTCTGGAGATCTACCAGAATCAAACAGACTACACTTCGAAAGGCAGCTTGTTCTGGACCATGAATCGGACGAAGACTCGCTTTGGACAGCGGTTGCTGAGAAAGTGGGTCGGCCGGCCACTGATAGACAAAGAGAGATTAGAAGAGCGCATAGCGGCGGTGGAGGAACTCAAGGAAGGCGATAACACCATACCTGTGGATAAACTGAAATTCGTGCTCGGAAAAATCAGAACCGATCTGGAAAAGGTACTCATTCGCATATACTACAAGAAGTGTACAAGGCCGGAGCTATTGGCAGCTTTGCAGAGTCTGCAGGAGATATCGAGCCAGTACCTGTCGGCGAAGACACCCGAACAGAGTGGCTTCTCCTCCTCACTCCTGAGCGAAGCAGTTTCGAATGTTCCAAAGATATACGATGACTTGAACAGCTTTTTGGAGAAGATCAACGCTCAAGCTGCAAAAGACGATGACAAATATTCGTTCTTCCGTGAAGAGCATGAGGCAGAAGATATCAACGACCTGAAGCTGAGCATCGCCTCTGTGGAAGACGACCTCAATACGCATCGAAAGGATGCGGCTGCGAAGCTGGGGAAAAGCCAAGTAGTCTACGTCACAGTTGCTGGAATCGAGTACTTGATCGAGGTCAAGAGGAAGGCACCCGAAGAGAAGAAAGTACCTGCTTCATGGCAACAGATCTCAGCCACAAAGACGACCCTGCGTTTCCACACTCCAGAAGTCAAACGTATGCTCCAAGAACGAGACCAGTACAAAGAGTCGCTCGCTGCAGCATGCGAAAAAGCCTACATAGGCTTGTTAGAAGACATTTCATCCAAGTATCAACAGCTCCGAGACTGTGTAGCCTCTTTGGCAACACTCGACGCCCTCCTTTCCTTGGCCACGTTGGCGAATCAGCCGGGCTATGTGAAGCCTACTTTCACAGACGATATCGAGCTCAACATCACCGGTGGTCGGCACCCCATGGTCGAGCAACTACTCCTCGAAAACTACGTTCCCAATGACCTTTCCCTCTCCCACAACTCCACGCGAGCTCTCCTCATTACTGGCCCCAATATGGGCGGCAAATCCTCGTACGTACGATCTGCAGCTTTGATCGCAATCATGGGTCAAATCGGTTCCTACATCCCGGCTACCGAAGCGCGACTAGGTATGCTAGACGCGGTTTTCACCCGTATGGGCGCCTTTGACAACATGCTCAAAGGCGAATCAACTTTCATGGTCGAGCTCAACGAAACCTCGGATATCCTCAAATCCGCGACACCGCGTTCCCTCATTATCCTGGATGAGCTGGGTCGTGGCACATCAACCTTTGACGGTGTCGCCATTGCGGAAGCAGTGCTTGATTACGTTATCCGGGACCTGCAGTCGCTCACGCTGTTCATCACGCATTACCAGCATCTGGCCAAACTCTCAGGTCGCTTCTCCAATGGTGAGCTGAAGAACGTCCATATGCGCTTTGAAGAGCAGAATGGTGGAAAGGAGGTCGTGTTTCTATATGAAGCCACAGAGGGTATAAGTCATCGATCTTACGGCTTGAACGTAGCGCGATTGGCAAGGGTACCTGAGAAGGTCATCGATGTGGCGGAAGTAAAGAGTACGGAGCTAGAAGAAAGCATGGGGGCTTGTAAGCTGGGGAACCTGTAAGTCGAACCTAGAGAAAAGGATGCGACGGACGACAGAACGTGCTAACAATGACTAGGTCGCGCATGATGAAGGGTTTGTTGACTGACGAATCAGAAGCAAGTCTTGATAGGCTTGTCGAAGGCATTGAGCAGCTGTAACGTGCCGATGTGGACATATATTACATAGCTGAGGAGGGACGGGATCACGTAAAGCAAAAAATGAGCTTGATTGTGGGGTATTATTCTTGTTTCATTCTGTGATTATCATAATTGTATTCATGCCACCATCATTGTCATGATGGTCCATAGCCGGCGGATCTCGTATCCTCCCAGCTTATAGCATAATCTTGATCATGCCGGAGCTCTAGCTCAACAGCTTAACCGAGACGAGTCTCCTTGTCCTTGATGGGGATATCGGAGCCGGTGGTGCTCTTGTACTGGCCACGGATGAAGTCGCTGATCTGTTCGTCCTTGGCTTGTTCGACGGCAGACTCGTTGTCTTGAGGACCTTGACCCATGAACTTCTCTTGGACGAAGTCGACACCTAGAATAAAAGTTAGCGTCTGTCACACGATGGGAACACCTCATGATAGACGATGACGGAGTGCTGACATACCCTTGTCAAGGTAGTCCTCGTTCTTCTCGCTCTCCCGGCCGCCACCAGCAGCCGAGTTGAGCTTGTCGCCGATTCCGCCGAGGAAGCCACCTGAGCCAGAGGACTGTTGCTCAGAGTTTTGGCCTTGGACGACCTGCTCGTTGACAGAGTTGCCCTGGGTGTTGCCGCTGCCGGTAACCTTGTTGATGAAGTCCATGATGTTTGTTTGGCGTTAAATTGGAATTAGGTAAAGTAGGCGAGGACAGTATAGCAGTACAAGTTGTAGATGAGTGTGCGAGGTTGTTGTGAGATACAAGCCGAGTGCAATGGAGGAGAGAGCTATTTATGCAGCTGGTTGGCTGGCAAGGATGTGTGATCTTGGAAGCGGGAGCAGCGACGGGTCAATCAAGATCAGTCCCTGGTGACAGACTCTTGGTATTGGAGCTAAGTTGTTCTGATAGGCGCATATTGCAAGCTGGGGTATGAAGCTCCAGGTAGTGTACCTGATATGTAGCTGGTCTTGGTAGCACTGCCCCGCTTGCTGCGCGTCTACGTCATTCGAAGCTCGGAGACCCCGCCAACGCGGAGGCTGAAACTAGTGCTATCGCGAGGGAGGTTCCGCTATCACGACTTGCACGTGCGGGAAATATTGCCATTGCGTGTTTGCATTGCTTGTTTTTGAGAATCAAACCGCGTCCGCGCGTCTGCATCACTGTCGTCATCACCATGATACCCATCACCATCATCACAGGCTTCCTAGGCTCGGGTAAAACAAGTAAGTTGTAAAATTCAGTCACAATTCTTCCGATACCCCACAACACGAAATGAGCGCGTTGTGTTGATTTAAACTAACAACCTTACAGCACTCATCCTGAACTTGATTCCTCAACTCCCTAAAACCTACAAACTTGCGCTCCTGAAAAACGAATACGGTGACATCAAAGTCGACACAGCACTCGCCTCCTCGGCTGCTATATCTGGTGTACAAGAACTTCTCAACGGATGCATATGCTGCAACCTCGTCGGGCAGCTTTCCGACGCCCTTGAAACACTCGCCAACGATGTAAAACCCGACCGCATCGTCATCGAGACCTCAGGCTCTGCGTTTCCTGCAACATTGGCCATGGAGGTCAATAGGCTGAGCAGGGAGACGGGGAAATATGTCTTGGATGGTGTCATGAGCGTCATTGATGTAGAGAATTGGAAGGGTTACGAGGACACGAGTTACACAGCCAAGATGCAGGCAAGGTACACAGACCTTATCGTACTCAACAAGCATGAACTGGTCAGCGAACGAAGGTTGGAGGACGTGGAAGATGCAGTGCTAGCGCTCGAGGTTGAGCCACAAATACCTAGGACAAAGAGCAGGAAAGGGTGGGTGGACAAGGATATCGTCTTTGGGCTGGATGCCCGGTTGGCGGGAGTCAAAGAGGAAGATGGAAGCGCGCATGCACACGATCATGGCCATGATCATGACCACTCCAGCGAGGTCGAAGTGCTCACTGTTACGCTAAAGAGCCAGGATAGGCAGGGCAGTGTGGACATGGCGAAACTCGCCAAATTCCTGGAGGATCCAACCAAAGACGAAGTATACCGCATCAAAGGCATCATGTACACTTCTACTCCACCAAAGTCTTCAGATGCTGAGGCGGATGTACATCAAAAGATACCAGAGGGAAGAGCAAGATATATTTTGAACTGGGCGTTCGGACGTTGGACCTTTACGGCTGTGCCATTGCCAGCCAGCGAAAGCTCCATTGACGACGAGCCCGCACTAAGATTGACAGTAATTACTGCGAGATATGAGTCAATTAAGTGGAAGAAACAAATCGAATCAAGTGGGCTGATCGCATTACAAGGCGGTGTCGAGGATTCGTTGATAGTGGAAAGGATAGCCTGAGTGGTGGGCGTTGGTGTCTCGATCTACCTTGCCCAACATTTAGACTTAGAGAACTTCATTCAATAGATTTCGATTTATCGCACGACGCATTTGCGCAAGTACTCGAACACTACTCCTTCCCACTAGAGCCCTGGAGTGCTTGCACCTCAACAAGCGCTTCGGAAGAGGCTTAGACGTCACAACATATAAATAATGACTAACATTCCTTACAACAAATCAGTATAGACAGACTTGCTGTATCTGTGACAGAAAATGCAATCACCAAAGTGGTGTATATTTCACGGCGATCCAACAGTAAAGTTATGCATGTTTATATCAGGACTAACAAGAAGATTCTAGGTTCCGTGCTGAGAGTAGAAAAGATCTATTATAGGAAAAGACCAACTGGACTCCACCTATGCACTGCTAGTCGTTTATTCATGCGTAGAACCCTTTCCGTGACTCGCCATTCCAATGCCCTTGCCTCCATACATTCGTCGTCATCACCAATCGTCAGGTCGTAAGAGGGGTATAGAACGCGTGAGACGTATTCCTTTCATGAGATCATGTTCAATCAACTTGCTGAAAGCATTCATACCATCATCTCAAGTCGAGCGAGGGTTCTTTGAGAGTTTGCTTAGAGCGCCAAGCAAACCTGTAGTGCTTGTCAGTGAAATGTCGGCTATTATGATGAGAGAAAAAAACCTACCAGTTGCACCGTTGGGTAGTGTCGACATGGCAATTGAGTTGCGGTCACCCACGGTGACGGTCTGGACATTGGGAACCTTCCACTCTTCCTTTAACTTCTCTGCCCATCGGAAGACACCCTCATCGCTCCGGTCATTTCCAGCCGCAAACACAAAGTCGGGTCGAGCTGTCTCTGGGTACTTGCTGAAGATGTACTGCGAAGCAGAGGCCTTATCGAAGTCGATGGGCTCAATGACAACGGAGTCTTTGGTGGGAACCGCCTTGATGCGTTGCTGTTCACATGCATCGTTAATGTGGTTCGCACAGTCGCCGGCATGTCGGCTTGCGGAGTCGTCCTTGTCGGTCGGTTTGTTGTAGTGGAAGATAATAGAGCAGTGACGCTCCTCAACCCAGCTGCCTTCCACACGCTCGAGATAGTACTGTAAGATAGGCTTGACCGAGTCCTTCCATTTTACAGTCTTCTCTTCTTCAGGGAATTGGATCCATTCACTCGCACTGGGCTCGCGCAAGAAACAACCGTTCTCGGCGATGAGACCGAGACCTCGCACGCGGTTAAAGATGAGCTCGGTCTCGCGAACAGTCCGACCGGTCATAACGTAGACGACGTTCTTCTCATCAGCGACAAGGTCGTTGAGAACGACGATGACACGCTCGGTGTTTGCCAAGATGGTGTTGTTCACAGATCCATAAGAAGCGAGGGTACCTTCGTAATCAAGGACAAAGAGTCGTCGCTGAGATTCCTGATAAGTACGAGCAAGATTGCTGGAAGAGAGACGAGGAATCGACATGGTGTCGCGCTTGAACTGTTCCTCGTGGACCTTGGCTAGATGGGTACTCAGGTTTTTCACCCAGAAATCGCCAGTTTGGTGCATAACTGTGTTGCGCAACTTGGTGTATCTCCTTTCCTTTTCGGAGTCGGTCATCTCCAATGCAACCCGGAATGCTTCCGCGATGCTGTTGTAATCCCATGGGTTTACGGCTAGATCGGCCCCGTTGAAAACTGAGGCACTTCCGGTAAACTCACTGAGAATGACGGGGCTGTACTTCTTGTCGCTCGCACGCCCATCTTGGCAGATGACGAACTCATGGCAAGTGAGGTTCATGCCTTCACGGAGACTCGTGATGGCGAGAGCGTCAGCGATGGAGAGCAGTGCAAGGTATTGCGAGAAAGCAATATCTTGTCTTAAAAAGATGAGAGGGTTGTGCGTCAAGGTCGAGTGGACGGCATCGATACGAGTGACAATCTCGGAGACAGTGGCAGCGAGCTCAGTATCCTCAGTGGTGGATGTGGCGACTTGGATCATGACAACCTTATCTCTCCATTCTGGGTTCTTGTTCAAGAATAGCTCAAATGCCAACAGCTTCTGTCGGACACCGCGGATGTTGTCGAGCTTGTCACGAGCAACGATGACCTTTTTGCCCTCGTATCTCTTCTGCATAGTCGTGATCCACTCCAGAACCTCGGGCTCTTCCCGCGCCAGGGCAAGAGCTCGAGGGTCAATGCCGATCGGTGATGAGTGCACGTTGACGAAGCGGTTTTCTAGCTGGACACCATCTTCGGTCGCCTCGACTGAGAGAATCCTGCTACATGTCTGTAGGAAATGGTGGGCGTATTCTGGTGTCTGGAATGCAACTAGGTTGGCTCCGAGCATACCGTCCAGCAGCTCCTTCCGCGCAGCCAAGCAGCGGAACACCTCAGACGATGGGAAGGCGGTGTGGAGGAAGAAGCCAATCTGCGCATCTGGGAGCTTCTGGCGGATCATCTGGGGAACAAGACACAGATGGTAATCGTGGATCCAGATGACGTCTCCGCGCTTGTAGTTCTTGACAACCTTGTCTGCGAAGGCTTGGTTGACCTTGACATAGAAGACCCATGAGTGATCAAGGAAAGCCTTGCTCTTGGGGTGATCGGGAATGATGTAATGGAAGACTGGCCACAGGATAGTCTTGCAGTAGTGAGCATAGTGACCGTCGAAGTCCTTGTCGCTGACGAAGACGGTAAGGGCGTCATGCTCCTCCTCGAGTTTCTCATAAATCTCCGTCTTCTTCTCCTCATTCAAGCTGTCTGTGGGGAAGCCGATCAAGCCCACAGTTATCGTGTCGCTGATGCACTTGTTGTCGACTGCACAACGCAGAGCGTTGGTAAGTCCGCCGTTGCCCTGGACAGCAGGCACAACGGTGTACTCAGTGGCCCATCGCGGGTCTGTTGTAGGCTTGCCGGCGTGTGAGCCCTTCATGCGCTCCTTCTGTGCTTGCGCGCGCTCCTGCGCCTTTGCGTATTCGAGAATTGTGTCAGGAGGTGCTGGCTCGGCCCTCGACATGGGCTGGTTGAAGAACAGACCGGTAGTACCCCATTCGGGGACGTGGGCATCGCTACGTACCAAGCCCCGGGGGTCTGCTGGTTTTGGGAAATGAGTAGCAGCGCTGGGCTGACCAGGAGTAAAGAAGTCTTCGTGCTCAGCCATTCTCATGGGGGTCTTGGGCAGCTGAATATGCGATGGCGGCGCCCGCTTAAGGAGGCTTTGAGGCTGTTCGTCGGCTGCATTTTTGCTAAGCGGTCGTGCACTGCCTATGCTGGTAGAGGAGGACTCGCGGGCAGTCTCGTTCAGCTTTGGGGGAGCTGGTTGTGGTGGGCTTGCGGGGTTGGACTTGGACTCGTGGAAATCGACAGTATACGGAAGGAAACTAGCTGCGTTAGATGGATTGAAGGCGCAACGCTGCAAGTGATGACTACAACGCGCTATCTACAGGCAGGATGAGCACAAGGCGGTTACCTACAGGGAGACGACGTGGGTGGTCATGTTGGGCAGCAGTTTGGCGTCGACGCCGGCTGGTCAGAGATTGTGGTTGTAGAAATGGCGTCAAGATTGCGAACAGATATAGGTGAGAGAGGCGGGTCCTGTACAAGGGCTCGGGGAAGACGAGGTGAAGTTATAGAGGCGGTGGGAGCGCGCAGTGAAATTTCCGGTAGATTCGATGGATCGTGATGAAGCCCGTCCCAGGGAAAGCAGGGCTTACTGCCGCGTGTAAAGTTGGCGCCCAAGCAAGAAAGAGCTACCGGAGGTGTAAGGGGGTGAAAAGGAAAAATTCAAGATATCTGGCTGTTGTTCCTGGACGAGGCGTGCGGCTTACGGCAAGGGGTATACTTGATACTTTCATGTCCATGGCCGCAAATTGCAAGATTTCAGCCCCGCGGTATGACGTACGGCCACACCGGACGAGCACAGCGCGTTGGTGGGCCTCTCCACCGTCTCACAGAACCTTGACTCGAGGATTGTCATATTTACGCAAGTACCACGGAAACAAGTCGTCAGACGAATCTACGCCGGCGCATCCTCTGCTAAAACCTGACAGCTGCGGGAGCTTCCAATTTAGTCGCCAATCACACGGCCCCGCACACCAATCAGAGAGGCTACGGCGCGTGCAACCGTTGGGGCTATCAATCATAGCTTGCTTCGATCCTGTGCGCGCGTTCAATGTCCCGATGCCAGTCGCCCCGTCCGTTCAGCCCGGGCAGTTTGCAGCCTGGATGCGACGAGGGCGCATCTCGATGAGGGCTGGCGGGGAAAATGTTGAGTCTTTTAGTAGCGCTTCGGCACCTTGCGCCGTCATGGCATTTGCACAGAATCCGATATTGCGCGAAGAATCCGATGTTCACCTGCATCAAGACCCTCCCACGGCTCCCTACCCCCACATGCTACTGTATTTTCCATGCATGCGGACTGCAGAGACTCTGCAAGTCGCTTGTGTTGCATGCATGCCTGAGAGCTGACGACAAGGTCGGACAAGTCCATTGCGTGTTCCTTCCCCTCAGTAGTTCGTCGGGAGATATCATGCATCCTCCAACTGAGACCGAAACATTACAAGGACTTCTCGCTTCACCCTGTACATATGCAGCCCTCGTAAGTAACCGGTTGCGGTGTATGCGAAACCATCATGTCTTCTTGACAAACTGTACATATTGACCGTACTAGTGACACATTGATGACCTATTCATTTCTCCAGATCAGACCCTCTTCTTCCTTTTCTCACTCACACCCTTGTCCCCAGATACCCCAATTCCCAACAGATACCCCGTCCTTACCAATACCGGCAGCACATTCAACGTGTTGGTAACTACATCCTTGTCGCTCCAGCCCCCAAAGTCTAGTATCCCGCTCGTCCCCATCTCACACCAAGCCGCATAGCAATGCCCCAAGTCACACAGCACCAGCCCCAACACTATCCACCACCACGTCCTCCTGTCGTCCACAACCCGCATCAGAACACCCTCTGTGAATGCAAAGAATAGGTATGCTGAAGCGAGCTGGTCGTAGGCGATTTGTGAATCGGGGTGGTAGGCCGACGTTGCCGGCATGAAGGTGAAGTATTGCGCCGGTGCCCAGTGGAGATGGTATACGCCACCAAGGGCGAAGAAGGGTTCGAGGTAGAGATGCCAGAGGCGATAGATGAAGGGCGTGTTTGGAGGCGCCATGGTTGCGCGTTTGCGGCGTGGTTGCGAGGTAAGCGTGTGAGGTTATGAAATGGGATCGCTTGTCCCGTTGCATAGGGTAGGTTCTGTGATCTCCGCAATGCGACAAGTGTCCAGGTGATGTACACACAAAATACCAGGCCTTGACTGTACTTTCTTATGCTCGAACCGGTCCAAGACTTATGCGACACCAATCGCAATCTATGACGTAGTCTGTATTCCCACAAAGTGAGGGACAAGTCGCAAGGGCATGCCAAGTTTGTTAGTTGCCCTGCCGGCGGGTAGCGGGCGGACAAGACTATTACTGGCGGAACATGCCCACCACGATCGACAAGTATTCTACAAACTGCCCTGTTGGGAAGTGTGAGCAGGGAACGGACCTCCGGTATAGACAAGCAGATGACTACGTTTTTTCCGTGTCCCTCTTGCTGACTTGTTTCCCATATCAAGGCGGTTGGTTCGGGGGACGGAGGGGAACTAGGTAGTTATGCCACGCGCGCGAGGTATGACCGACATGTACCACGATACGTAAAGGAGGCTGTACACGTATGTATTGATGACTTCGGTGCGGAGAGCGTCGTATGCACGGTAAAATACGTGGTGAGACGGTTGAGAACTTATTGACCCCTTCAGGTCGTAGTTGTTCCAGCAACAGTGTGCATATAAAATCTACAAAGATTATAACAATACATATTCGCCAAATTCAACATCATCTCCAGAACTGTGAAGCCCCTTTCCTTCCCCCCTCTGGTCTTGCCGCACGTACATTAATTCTCTGGCAACTGCCGGCGAAATAAAGCACTCGTTTGAATCCGGTCACCCGGCGCAGGTTGTAGATAATCACCTTTGAATCGGCCATTCCCATGACACAGCTCGGCATAATGTCATGCTGCTCGCTGGTTGCGGGATAGCGCTAAGCTCTGGAAACTGACCGCGAGCTGTCGACTAGGTCGTGACGATACGCTTCCTGCTTCCAACATTGGTAAATCTGACGTTCCCGAAGGGCAAGGCATAACGACGGGATTGGGTACGGCAGCGGACCCTGCAGATGGTAAAGGGTACCGCGGAACCTGAGACAGACCATATCCTCGGGTCCGCGGCCTGTTGTATATATACTCCCATCATTCCATCCTGCCCTCTTGCACATACACGTTGTGAGGTCCGGCACCGCAATGTAATGCGCCGCTCGCCAGCTGTGTAAACTTGGCTTCAGCAACGTCGCCCATACAGTGCTCGACAAAGTACCACGCCGCGAGTTCGTTCGCTGCCAGCATAGTTCCACAAGTCCCTACAACCTTTGTATCTTCGCCCATATCGCGGTTTTTGCTGCTGGTCACAACATGAAATGCGGTTCTGCCGTCGTGCGCCCGTGGGATCAGCTTCTGTGCATACAGGGCATCGCGCAGGGCGAGGGGGTATGTGTTAATGTCACCTGGGACGATGGCAGGTTCGGCGCGGCGATGGACCAGCTGCTGGGGTGCGGCGGCCTGTAGCGGAGGCTGAGAAACTTGTGGATAGGGATGAGGTTGCGTGTATGCGTGAGGAGTACCGGGCGCTGGGCCGCTGACTACGGGGGCAGGAGCCAAGCGCGGCTGTTGCTGTTGATGCCGAAGTAGGAAATCGCGATGCTCATCCAGTTGTTTCCTCAGTGCGTCGCTCGTTGTTTGAAAGATGCGCTCCTGGACGCCTGGACCGAGGTTGCGCGAATAGTGTCGCAGGTCGGCGCTGCAGTCGAGCTGCAAAAGGCTGTGCTGGCGATCAAAGCCGTGTGAACGTGCTGGAGCTGTTGTTGTCATTTTCAGGGTTGCTGTTTGCGCGACTTGACGCGGCTATATTAGATGGAGATGAAAATCTGATATGATGTGAATGACGCGGATATTCGCAAATCCTGGAATCCCAGAAGGCCCGGAGCCATTTCCTCCCGTATTCGCGTCTCCACGTGATATGGCGTGGCAGTATCACCACGCGAACACTTGAGGCATGTGTCGTTGCTTTTGAGCCATTGTAGGGGGAACTTATTTTTGCTACCCTTCGCTGATGCGTATCTGTGCTACAGTATGCCTGAGGCTTCTATGCCGGTTCCACATTTTGTACATGGGTCGTTACATGACGTCGTGAGATTGGTAGGCGTGAACATAGATACAAACAGGACGATCCTACTGGGATGCTCCTTAACAAGAACGCGCCGAAACCCCACCAACACCCACCACGAAACGCCATGACAACAAAAAGTAATTATTGAGCCTCCTTGAAGGAAACATTGTACAAGCAAACCCCAGATAGCCATGTGAACGTTAGGCAGAGTGGAGCCTTTAGTAAACCTTAGGCGTGTTTCGTACTTGTCATCAGAAGCGGCTTGGAACCTGCTGTTGTGGCAAGTGCTCCCGCTTCACTGATTGTGTAGCTGATGCTCGTTGCACGCTTTACAGCCCGTTACCAAACGCCTGACGAGCCTCGTGCTGAAGAGCCGCATAGTACTCGCAGAGGTCAGGGAAGGCTAGAATGGCCTGCTGAACCGGGAGAGGGATGTCGCAGACGATCTTGCGCCAATCGTTGTGGCGCTCGCGCACGACATGGATGAGCTCCTTCATGCAGTTCAACGACATGAGACACATCTTACGAGCCCACTCCATGTCGAACGAGCCGTTGGGGTGCTCTAGATCCTGCGTAGCGGGGTTGATCAAGACTGACCAGGGAAAGTTACCGCGTGAGTAAGATGATGTTATGAGCGGTACAGCAGGCAATCCTCCATAGGCCGCACCCATCTTGAAATACTGAGCCCAGACATGGTCGAAGTGCTTCGCGAAAGGACTCGGTGGGACCCAGTTTCGAGAGTCATCTGAGGCATGCTGACCCTGGCGGAAAGCCATCTCTTGCACAGCTAGATACTCAGGGACATCAGTCATCGAAGGCGGAGATGTGTCGAAGGGATTGGCCGTGGTGGATGGTCGACGACCGGACGAGCGCCAGTTATCAGAAACTTGGCTAGCATGAGAAGTGCGACGTTGCATGCCGGAGTCGTTGAGATGGTCGACTTTGCCGAACTTCTTCTGACCAGAATCACCGTGCTGTTGAGAAGTCTGCGGAGAAGCGGAAGTCGGTGAGACAATGAAAGTCATGCCGCTTCCGTTGGCTGTCATCCGACGAGCTCGTTGAGGAGTTGTTGGCTATATTAATGTTAGGGCTAGTCTCTATACAGCACTCTGGGATTAAGCAAGGCTCACAAGCTGCTTGGCCTGTAACGCTTGATTGTTGACTTGTCCTCGAGGTGCACTTATGGCATGGTCTGCGGGATCATCGGGGCCCAGCTGCGACAGCGATCCTCCAGAAGAAGAGAATGAATCGGTGGAAGCACTTCCATGGGAGCTATCCTCTACCACGCTCGGCAAAACAGTGAACTGATCACTTTTATGAAAGCGGGCGTTTCGACCACTTCGATGAGGACTGCCATAGTTGCTTGCCATGTTACCTTCAATGAATCTGCCCTTGCTGGGCGTGTGCCTCTCGAGGACTGTCAACAACAAGACACAAAAGCAAATGCAAGAGCAGACGACTGACCTGAGGTGACGAAGACATTGTTTGTACAATTCTAGCAACAATGATGAGTTGGTGGTGGATACGACTGTGTGTGCGACGCGACCGTATGAGCGTAGGGCAGTGGTGGAGAGAGCGAGAAGGGTGCGGTGATTTGGCGATAAAAGCTCCCGCCAAGCTGATAGCTGGAACAAACAGGTGACTTGAAGGGACCGTCTTCGTGTTCAACCGCTATGAGGTGTGAACGAGAGCTCAAAGTGGAGCTAAGACACGCGATCTTCGTCGCGCCTGCTGTTCTAGTGATATGGGTGGTGAAGGTGAGTCGACATGCAAACGAGGAAAGAGCGAGAACATGGCGCACAGCATCCAGAGATAGTGCTGGATAGTTAAACAAGAATGCAAGATTAGCCAGATACCGTGTCATCAGAACGGCGTCGAAACTATGAGGATTTATAATACCGGGGAAAAGGACGCGACGACATTGAATAGCAGTCCATGAGCTTGGGCATTAATGTGAACATAAGTGGAGAAGACAAACATAGCGAAAGATCAGTTTGTGTATACAAGATTCGGCTCATTAGGATCCCAGGTAAGCGAAGGTAGGCCACGAGTGAGATGTGCAATGTGATGAGAGGAGTAACAGGAACTGCAAAGAAGTGTGTGGGCGATAGAGAATAGAATTTGCAAGACCTAAGTAACAAGAGAGGATTCAAAATGACATGCCAGAAGTGCAGAGGTTTGAGTACTTAGTGTTGCTGCGGACACGAAACCTTCAGGTAAATACTGCCTTCGTAAGATCGGTAGTACGAGCACAGAGACGTTCACTATGGGCATGATAGGAACAACATCAAGCCACCACAACAATACTATTTTTTCTGCAGTCAGCAAGTTCGGTATATTTAACTCGCGAAAATGGTCACACGAGCTCAAAGAAATTGCATAAAGCCGACAATGTACCCAAGACGCCGACTCGGTTGCGCCGGTTTCTACAAGGCCGACGGTATGCACAGGAAGAGTCCAGAACAACATGTTGACACAGGAATTGGTGCGCGAATGGTCGTTATGTTGTGAAATACAATGTGAGATGTTGGTAGCAAGTGTTGACGTTTTCGACGATGATGTAGTGGCGTCGAAGGACCGAAGAAGCCGGAATCGTCCGATGAACGGGCGCCACCAATCAGAGAATAGCAGTTGTCATAACCGAGGAAGCTTGAGTGGCGCCCTGGCGCTACAACTTCGATGATAGCAACACTTTGACCTTTAAGCCTCAGCCCGCACTCTCCACTCCACCCTAGACACAATGGCCTCCATACGCGCTTTCACTCGTCTGGCTACCCAGCGAACTGGTACGTATAGCGCCTAGTATCACAGCATCAATTGAGCACTGCTAACGCTCCACGGCAGCCGTACGCCCGGCAGTTTTCTCTCGTGGCTTTGCCTCCGTAAACGACGTCCATGCCCGGGACCCAATCTCCAAGACCGCCGAGAAGATCGCACCTGATGCTTCGCGCTCGCCCATCCCAGAGAGCAAGACGTCGACAATCCAGGAGCCCGAGCCCAGCAAAGATGCGAAGACCAAGACTTTCCACATTTACCGATGGAACCCAGATGAGCCCACGTCAAAGCCCAAGATGCAGTCCTACACACTCGACTTGAACAAGACCGGACCCATGATGCTGGATGCGCTCATCAGGATCAAGAACGAGGTGGACCCGACCCTGACTTTCAGGCGGAGTTGTCGCGAGGGCATTTGTGGAAGTTGTGCCATGAACATCGACGGAGTCAACACTCTGGCATGCCTTTGTATGTGGAATCGCATTGCATATGGGAGTTGGAGGCTAGGCTAACAGGACACAATAGGCCGCATTCCCACCGACACCACCAAGGAATCTCGCATCTACCCGCTCCCCCACATGTACGTTGTCAAGGACCTCGTAC
>Ga0265797_10000798_pt1 | contig 57249 bp, 35 predicted proteins | sample P2T30metagenome_FD_192433 | JGI IMG/M metagenome (GOLD analysis project Ga0265797, IMG submission 192433) | Plant litter microbial communities from East Loma Ridge, Irvine, California - P2 T30 | ecosystem: Environmental > Terrestrial > Plant litter > Unclassified | place: USA: California...
GTGGTCAGCAGCAGGGTGGTGAGAGAGTGTTTGTCCCCTCAGCCGTTTAGTGGCAGGTGTTGTTAGGTGGGTAGCCGCTGGTGGCGGATAGTGGGACTGTCGATCCCGCGCCAAGTCTTACAGGAGCTTTGCAGTCAAGCTTAGTGCCCAGTACGTCTTGTGCCTCGGCTGGATTCCTGCCTAGCCAGGTGAAGGGAGCCGTATTTTGAGTTAATTTTTGACTGTTGACGTACGTGGATGTGATATACGTATACGTACTGTCAGCTGAAGTCGAGTGGAGCCGCAGGCCTGGATTCTGCGAATCTGGAAAAGCCGAAAACCCTGACGCGACTAGTGCGCGCTAGCGGGTCAAGCGAGCTGGAAGGTACCACCATCAGCAATCATGGGGCATCGCTATCGGGATCTGAGATGGTACAGATCTAGATTCAGTAGAGCTAGATCAAGTTCTCAGTGCTTATGGTAAATGCTTGCAATACCTACTGGTCGTTAGGCGGAGTTGAAGGTTCTTTTAACATTCTGGCAAGTTGTACAGCACAATTGATCGGGGAACAACAACGATGGCATCGAGGAAGTGAAGCTTTTCAATTTAAAAGGAAACGTCTCGCACGGAGTGTGATGACGACGGCAACTCAGCTCTGAGAGCTTCGCGCTTAGCGACTGACAAGAACATACAAACGCCACCATGACCACTGTTTGACCTATTAACATACATTCGAAAGAAAGTCCAGCGCTCGTCGCATGGGAAGAGCGATACTTGGCAGGATACAAGGGCATGCAAGGCCAGACCACTAAGGGAGGATCAAACAATAACATGCCGATGCCGCGGTCGAATGTAACCTGGTGGCTGCTTTAGGAAGAAAAGCAATTTTACTTCTACTCAGTAAAGTCAGACTTGGTAAAGGTCTGTGGGAGCGTTTCGTACTCACCGAGACAACTCGTCTCCTCATATTTCAGATCTCTAGTGGTGCAAGAAGGTCAAGCTTGGCGTGGGGTTAGCTACATCATACGATGCGATACACAGTAGAACTTACCGGGACAATACGGTTCCAGTGTGCTGGGCTGGGCGGGGGCTGGGGTGGAGGTGACGGTGGGTCATCTCTTGAGCGGTCCTGCGGCGGCGTAGACATTGATAAGCTCAATCGAGCATGAACCGAGCGTGCGTTGACCAGATCAGAGGCGTTGTCCACTGAAGATCTCGTAGTGATGCCCATGCTGTTCGTGTGGTAGTTACAAATCGATCGTAGAGCAGTAATATTGATGGGTCAGACGCGGGATTGGAAATTGATAGTCAAAGAGCTGTATGTGCGAAAGAGTGGAAGACTGTTCTGGAGGACAAAACACTAACGTAGTCTCGATATTAAATAGTCTGAGGCAAGGTTTTCCTACACTCCCAATGAACACCATAAGAGGTCACCTAGTGGCGTACAGGGGCGTATGTCTAGTTGGCAGACCCAAAAAGCCAGGCAAAGGCAATCAGAATCGCAGCGGCCCGTCCGCGCGGATAGACGGGTGGCGTCAGGAAGGACTAAGTCTAAAGTGTTATGCTGGAATGGGATGCTGGTTTGGCAGACCGGGTGTACAAGCGGCGAATAAGAGTCTTCCCCGGGCGGAAGAAAGCTTGATCTGGGGTGTAGAAGATGCCATCTTCAACGGCGGTAAACAACGTGTCGACGGGTGAGAGCACGGCGAGCGACAGTCGACCGATTGTGTGACTACCAGGGTTGAGTACTGCTTGCAACTAAGTAGGCGGCGGGGAAGATGCTCCGCAGCCGCACATCCCCTTGTGCAAGGTGTCTGGGAAGATTGCTTTGCCTCCAAATGTAGGATTCTGAAATGGCGGTCTACGAAGCCATGATGTCAAGATGGATACACGAATACTTCTATTCGTTCGTGGGCATGACTAGACGCCTCGCACCCAGCTGCTAAAGTCCTTGATTGGCTTGCCGAGCTGCACGCATTCCCGTGCTAGGACTTGGGACGATCAGTAGGTGATGAGGAGACGATGTTTGTCTATACTCAAGTGAAGCAAACGGCTGACCAGTCAACCGAGCCTCACTTTTCAGTCATGATATAGAGTTGTTGAAATGGATAGACGCAGCTTTGGCGAGGATGTCAATCGGTGTGAAAGCCTGCGAAGTTCGGACAGGTAAGTGGTGAGGGTCAGACGAGTCACAGACAACAAGGCCGGCGCGCTCGGACGTGACAGCGCGCCAAGGCCAACGCGAGCCCTGGAGCATCGCGACTTCCTTTCAGGCAGACTCACTCTACGCCAATCCCCCCCAGCCTCGCACTCCCGCCAGTCGCCTAGAATCGCCTATTCAAGACGCGCTCCCAATCCAGAAGCGACCGTCTCGGCTGCTCCACGGCGCTGTCCACTACCGTCGCATGCGCCCGTCCGACATGTGCTTCACTGGGTCGTAGGGCTAGCAATCACATCGTCCGTCCCTGCGTCACCCGGCTGGTGATACCCTCTCCGTCCGCCCATCGGCTGTCTTCACTCCTTCCGCTTCATTAGACGCAGCGCGCCCGCACCCGACAGCCCCACCAGTTCCACCCCAGCCCTCACACATCGCACTGCGCCCCGCCAACATGTCTTCGGTCTGGAACCCCGACAATGTACGCGACGTGGCCGAATCGGTGGGCATCGCCTCACTTGCCGACAATGTGGTCGAAGAGCTGGCACGCGACGTCGACTTCCGCTTGGCACAGGTGCTAGAGGAGGCCCTCAAGTTCATGCGACACGGGAAGCGGACTACGCTGAGCACACAGGATATATCCAATGCCCTCAAGGTGTTGAATGTGGAGCCCCTCTACGGCTACGAGTCTACCCGACCGCTGCGCTTCGGTGAGGCTTCGCTGGGGCCCGGCCAGCCCTTGTACTATGTCGAAGACGAAGAGGTCGATTTCGAGAAGCTCATCAACGCCCCACTGCCCAAGGTGCCACGGGAAATCACCTTCACGGCACACTGGCTCGCTGTCGAAGGGGTCCAGCCTTCGATACCTCAGAACCCCAACACCAACACCGGCGATCTCTTGCCCAAGGGACCCAACGCGAATCCTCACTTGGCCGCGGCTAACGGCCTGGACAACGTCAACGTCAAACCGCTCGTCAAACATGTGCTATCCAAAGAATCGCAAGAGCTTTTCAACAAGCTGTCGGGCGCCCTCATCGACGAGACGAACATCGAATGGCAGAACGCGGCACTTGCTGCGATCTCGACGGAGCCGGGCATTCACCAGCTGACGACCTACCTCCTTAGCTTCATAGCCGAGAAGGTTACACACAATATGAAGAACCTGTTCATCTTGACACAGATGATGCGTGCCGCAGAGGCGCTGTTGAAGAACCAGGCCATCTACCTCGATCCCTACGTGGCATACATGGTACCGCCCATCCTGACGTGCTGCACAGGCGGCAAGGTAGGACCAGCAAACCCTGCGCCATCCAACGCCTCTTCAGAGACGCTGAACGGAACCATACCCGACCACAACCGCGCTACCCAAGATGCATTCTACCTGCGAACGCTTGCAGCCCACCTCCTCAAAGACATTTGCCGGAAGCACGCGTCGTCGAATCAAGGCCTCAAGGCACGAATCGCACGCACCTGCCTGAAGCAGTTTATGGATCCCGACAAATCAGTCGGAACACACTTTGGCGCTCTACAAGCGTTGCTCCTCGTCCTAGGCGCCGGTGACGCACTGAGAGGACTCATCCTACCGAACATTAAGATGTACAACGATGACTTCCTCTCTAAAAAGCTCGCCGACGAGAGCACGAGGCACGACACTGAGATACTGCTTGCAGTACTCGTGGGCTCCTTCCCCGCCCTGGTACCCAAAAGCATGAGAGAGCGGAAACAGAGGGAACAACATGAGGGAACATACACAGCACCAGACCTTGACGACGTCCGAGAGCAACTCGTCAGCAAGGTCGGCAATCTCGTGGCCGCCCACTTGATTGAGAAGAAGATGGATCTCGAAGTGCAAGAGATCCTTAGGAAGGACTTTGACATTTGAGCTATTTATGAGAGGGCATACGAGGCATTACTATTGGCGTTCCAGGAGAGGGGCCTGCTTGGATGATACCATTTGCTCCGAGACACCGCGCTCGCACGGCTGTAATTCAAATTCGTCCTTTACATGACTCACCGTTCAGCTGCTCGAGTACCGACATCGTGCATTTCAATTAACCAGTGCATGTTCACCCCAACCTACTAATCAAGCAAGTACAAACTGCCTAGTCAAGAAGAATCGAGAAGTCTACATCGCCTTCGGATTTTGTTTTCTTTCATTCATATAACAACCAGACTGCAGCGCACTCGTTCACTTCCCTCGCGCAACGGGCAACAACAACGCGTCATCCCCACCGTCATCATCCGTCCACCTCGCTATCGTCGCAGCAACGCCATCAACAACACCATCCATCATCCCGATACCCTCGTCAATAAAACTCTTGCTCCTCCGGACCAATCTGCTGCCTCTGTTGCCAGGAGTCGAAGACCCAGAATGTGCTGTACCAGCTTCCAAAGCCTCCATATCGGAGAGATTGAGTTCAAAGGTCTCGTTACCGTTCTCTGCGGTATAGCTTAGCGCAGGAGACACTGATCCAGACGCTGGAACAGATGTCGGCGTTGTGGGAGCGAAGAAGGCGGCTCGTTCGGCTTGCCATTCCAGCGAACTCCGCTTCACCAGTGTGGCGCTTACGTCGGGACTAAGGAGACCGTTGGGAGGAGGATCGAGAAAAGGGTTTATCGGCGAAGTGCTGCCGGATGTAGATGGAGTTGGTGAAGGAGGAACCGAGAGTGTTGGTGTGATTGTAAGACCGAATCGTGGGCCTGCTGAATGCGAAGACGAAAAACGGCGGTGTGTTGTGTATGTGCGATCTTGGAATTCGGACCGTATTGCTCGACTTCTTGGGCGGTTGTAACTGGACGTTGTGTGCTTTGGTCTGTACTTCATCTCGATACTCTCAACGACCTGCCCGTTGTCTCCTAGGTAAGAGAACGGAATCTGGGCCGCTGATGTGATAGCGCTGTCACTGTCCATGGCGGAATCCAGCCCTCTGTCTATCGAGATGCCACTTTGGCTTCCATGTCGATGTGCGTACTTGCTCACTTTGTCAATCGGCCTCCTCTCCTCCTTCCTGTTTCCGACATTTTTCTTCCCTTTCCATTCTGCGCTCCCTGCTTTCGACCTTGTCCTCATACTGATGGCGCAAGTTACCACCGTCCACATAACACCGAGTGCGAGAATTGCTGTTGTACCGACAAACAGTATCTTGTACCCCGGAGCCAGGTACGCCAGTTCGTAGTCCATGCGGCCCATAATGCTCGGATGATAGGGAAGTTCGTTGTGTGTGATGGCGTTTGGGTCTTGTAGCGGATTCGAGTACTGTGTCGCACTATGCGGTACGATAGCGTCTGGGTAGAGGATACCAGGAGGTGAGGCGCGGGGGTATGATGAGCGGTGCGGTGATGGCCGCGTATCTGCAATCGGCTTTGTCGGTGTTGTTGTTGAGCCCTTTGACGATTCCAGTCGCGCTACGTCATACGAAGGTCTGGATGAATGTGGGAGTGACCGTGCAGCGAAATCAGCCTGCAGTGTGCGCCGCATACCAGGTATGATTCCCTGAATCTGCGGGATCGGAAAGCGAAGCCCGGCCTTTAAACTAGGTGTCGCAGACGGCCAGTTGAACGTCGAGGCGCTATTGTAGTCGTCCTGCGTGTCTTTTGCATTAGTGGTGGGCTGTTCAGCATCTTTTGCAGTGGTAGTGATAGTGCGCGATGTCTCGCGGTATTGCGCCGCTGGTGCCATAACAAGATAGTGCGATGCTGCACCAAGAAAAAGGAATGTCGATATAGTTACACAGCAAGCTGCAAGACTGTAAAAAGACAAAGGTAATTAGCGAAGGGCATGAAAGAGTTTAGAAGAGAAGCGGCGACCGCGGAACAATGCGAGACAATTTTTCAAAGAGACTACTGGAAGGAGCAGTCGTGAAGCTATAATATGAGACAGGCGCGCACAAAAGATTCAACAAAGACGATTGATTCATGATGTGGCACCACAGCACCATGACTTCACGCAGCATTGATGTTTTGAACGATAATTGTACAGTGATGATTTGATGAGACTAGGATTATGTATATGTGAAGAGGCTATGCGAGCTCAGTGCTGTCAGTGAAACGAACGCCGCCCAATGGGATATCCAAACTGCAAGTCTAGAGAGTACTTTTGAACGAGACGATGCGATGTCGCAGGAAACGCACAGTACATTGAAATGCGGAATGACGTCTATGCAGCCGTAGCTGCGGCGGGATTATGTACGACAGTTCCCACGCAGAACGGGCCCTCCACACAAAAGTGCGGATCGTATAGCACAGACTGAAAGATGGGTCGCGGTGTACCCGTATCGTGGTACTCACTGAGTGGTGACATTTGTCGATCCACCAGCTGGCCGCTTATCTGCGGTTGAAGTTGAGGTACTTCGCGGCGACGAAAAGAATTACCAAGTTGCTGGCAATGAACGCAGCGAAGATACCCAAGTCTCTCCATCTGTTGCTGAACTCGTATCCAAGAGGTCGATAGAACTCGTCCCCGACCTTGTAGGCGCAGTAATTGCAGACATCGGTGGCGTTATCGAGGAGGTATCCGGGCGCGCCACTGGAGAAGAAGTCGCTCATGTACGTTCCACATTCCTGACCTTGTGGGGCGTTGAACTGGTTGTACTCGCCAGATGTACATTCGACTTTGAGGTCATGAAGTTCTGTAACAATCATGCCGCCGATGAGGCGTGTGAAAGGGTTCAGCTCATAGAGCCATACACGCCAAAATTTGGGGATTGAGGGCTTGGGGATGGTGACACCGCAGAAGAGAGCGAAGATGATCTGAAAACAAAATTAGCTCATGCTTCAAGAGGGCATTGGTGTTGACTTACGATGATGAAAGGGTTGACATAGGACGCGATGAAGGGGGTTGGTGTCAACGCAGCAATCGCCTGAGCCAAGGTGACGGAGAAGACCTCAGTGATGAGTACAATCAGGAACTGATATCCGGCGCGCGAGCTATCGGAGTTCAAGCCCGGGATATAGTAAAGAGGAAGGAAGAAGAAAACGGCGCAAAGCACACTGTAGGGCATCTCCGCAAGAACCATAGACAACGCGAATGGGAATGTCTTGTATGCCTTGGACATCTGCTCACGGAAAGAGATCATACGCTGGACAGCGTACTTGGGTTCAACTTGAGCGAGAATGAGGGCTGGCAGAACCGTGACCTGGAAGATAATGAACACGCGGTATTGCAGAGATGCTCGGGAGTCGTCCAGCTGAAGGTACATGAGACCTGTGAGCAAAGCGATGATGACGTGGTTGAAGAGGCGAGTGAAGCCGTAGTTGGGAGTGCGCCAGAAAGACAAGTTTTGGCGTCTGACAACTTGCTTAATCTGGTAAGACATCGGTGTAGCGAACTCCTTTTGCTCGACTGGCTCGGCAGAACCAACAGCAGCCATGCGCTCTTCCTTGACCTGACCAATGTGGCGCTTGACTTCAGCGAATTCCTCAGAATCCCTCCATACATCAGCCCAATCGCGGTCACCAATGCGAGGAGCGGAACCAGCACCGACGGCATCTAGCATCCACTCGGCAGGGTTGGCATCCGGAGGGCAGTCAGCACCGTGGCGATGGAAGTAGTCGAGGAGAACATGGGCATCCTTGCCGATGTCACCGAAGTAAACACATTGGCCACCCCTTTGAAGAAGGAGCAATCGGTCGAAGTTTTCGAAAAGAGCAGAGTTGGGCTGATGGATGGTGCACAGAATGGCTTGGCCAGCGGCAGCAAGTTTGCGAAGGAAACGGACGATGTTGAAAGCACTCTGAGAATCGAGACCAGAAGTAGGCTCGTCCAAGAACAGGAGGAGCTCAGGCTTGGCAGCGAGTTCGACACCTATGGTAACACGCTTGCGTTGTTCGACGGCTAGACCACTCTCAGGGTCTCCAATGATGGCGTCTGCGATGTCTTCCATTTCCAACAAGGCGATGACCTCCTCAACGTAGGCATACTTCTCGGCTTGGGGTGTCTCATACGGCTGTCGTAGGTCGGCGGAGAAGCGGAGTGCCTCACGGACGGTTGTAGCAGGTTCGTGGACATCAAGTTGTTCGGCGTAAGCAGTTCCACGCTGGAACGCGATACCAGGAACCTTACCATCGACTAGCTTGTCACCGCTAATAACACCAATGTTCTTGCGGTTGGCCAACACATCGAGAAGTGTGGTCTTTCCAGCACCCGAGGCACCCATGAGCGCTGTCAGCTGTCCGGGCTTGACGTATCCGTAGATGTTGTTGAGCAGGCGGAGCTCTCCGCTGGGGACTGGTACGTCGTAGCAAAGGTCTTCCCACGTGAGGACAGCTTTGGAAGCAATGTTAAGATCCGAGTTCTGGTCGCTGCTATCTTCCTTGCGGTTACGCTTATCACGCTTCTCTTGCAACTTGGCGTTTAGCTCCTTGAGTTCCTTGTTCTCTTTCACGAAGAAGGTGACTGTACGGCCACCAGCACCCCACTTGACGAATTCTCCGAGGAAGGCGTTGGCGAGAAGGAATCCGACAATGAGAGCAACCATGATACCGTAGTGCATCCAGAGGTCTGAAGGATCCCATTGGAAGTTGGTCTTGATGTAGTTGGTGCCAGAAACGATGGGGTTACCGGCCTCACTGCCAGGTAGAGTACAGACCTGGGCGTTGAGGTCATCATATCCAGGCCCAGCAGGAATCAAAGAGCTGCCGGCACAGGTCAAGTCCAGACGACTGAACTCGTTCATCATCAGCGCGGAGAAGCCCAGTCCCAGGGCATTGATGTAGAAGATCCATCGGAGCCAGACTTGTTCGGACTGCCACTGAATGAGATAACCAGAGGTGAGTACGAACAATGTTATAATCGTAGCAGCCAGACGAATCGCGACGTCGAAATCGGGGCAGAGACATCCCACTGTTCGGAAGAACAGTGTCATGGCAAGGTAACCGGTAATGATAACCAAGGCGAATGTGAAGAACGCTCCAGCGTCTCGCACCAGGTTCGTCATGAAGTACACGATGATGGAGAAGACCAGAATTTGTACAGATGCAAACAAGAGATCGACTCCGATCTGGGCTATCCAAAGGGCCGACGGTCGATGGAATGTGAAAGCGCGATGTTTGTTGATGATCGGTCTACCTAACATAGTGGAAGCCAATTCGGAGAAAGCCTGGAAAGCGTTGAAGAGGAGAGCAATGAAGAGAACACCGCCACGAGTGAAGGCGCCTTCCGATGTATCAGGGAGGTTGAGCCAGACGGTACCAGTAATGATAGCGATAGAAATAGAGGTGATCCAAGAAACAACAAGGGCGAACTTGTCCTGCCATTTGAGCAAGAACTGACGCTTCGCCAGAGCCCAAACCTGGAGGTAGAACGGAATGGAGTAGACAGACTTCTGGGGGGCATGGCGTTTGGACTCCTTGACAGCCAACTGGAAGTCATCGTAGACGTGCTTCTCCTGCTCCATCTGAGCCTTGTATGCTACCATCTCAGCATCGAGCCTAGCCGCAGACTCGGACTGATTGAAGGCTTGAGCGAGTCCTTCAGGTGTAGAGGGAACGTCCTTCTCACTCATACCGGGCTTGAACTCGCGCTCAAACGGATCGGTGCAACCAGTGAGATAGTCCGGGGTGGTTTGACGGGGCTTCTCCTTGAACCCGAGGCCCTCGAAGTAGGCACGGGCTTCCTGGGCAGGTCCAAAGTAGACTTGTCGACCGCTGTCGATGACCATGACCTTGTCGAAGCACTTGTAGATGTTCTCGGAGGCCTGGTAAAGAGACACAAAGGTTGTCGTCTTGTAGATGTTCGTTAGCACCCTAAGCGAACGGGCATAATCGACAGCAGTCGAAGCATCTAATCCTCTTGTCGAGTTGTCCCAGCTCATCAGGGAAGCACCAGTAATCATGGTTTCGGCGATGGAGACTCGCTTCCTCTCTCCTCCACTGACACCTCGGACGAATGGGTTGCCGACGATGGTGTTGCGGGTGTGCTCAATATTGAACATCTTGAGCATGAGGTCGATGACCTTCTCCTTGAAATCTTGTCTTGAGAGTCCGGCGGGGCGCTTTCCCGGGACCTTGGTCTCGAGCGCGAAATCAAGTGTTTGTCCAACTGTGAGCGTGGGGTGGTGGTTCTCGTCCTCCTCGCAGTAGACTGCCTCTCCTCTGTATCTCTTCTCGAAGAAGTCGGCGTCGAATGGACCGTAGAGAACGTTTCCGTCGACCTTGGTGTATCCATATCGCTGATTGCTGATGACCTTGAGGAACGTGGTACAACCACTGCCGGGCTTTCCTAGCACGAGCACCATCTCACCAGGCTTCACGACGCCCTTGAAGTCCTTTAGAATGTCGAACTCTTTGCCCTTCTTGCCAAGCCCGAGAATGCTGGCAGCGGTTTCGAAGACGTTGAAAAAAGATACGAACGCGTCGGGGAAGGTCTTGACATAGTTTTTCACACCACCTGTGCGAGAGTTAGCGTATGTTTTGCGTGTAGTATGCACCGAGGAGGCGTACCAATTCCACTGACGGTGAGACCGTCCCACACGACGCCAATGCGCTTCGACTTGATGCCAGCTGCCTCTTCCTCATCTTTACCACCGCGTAGGGTTGCCTCGAGATCGAAGGGCTCATCGGACGAATCTGAACCTTCAACAGTGGCCTTCTCTACATCCGTAGTGGCCTGGTCCTTGCGACTCTGCTTGCTCTGTACGCGACTTAATCGGCGCGAGATGTTGCTGGTACGCGAGAGTTCCTTTGAGAGTTCCGCAAAGTCGGCCTCGGCACGTTGGATGTTGACTCCACCCGTGACATTGCTGAAACCCTTTTCGTTGTGCGCCGAGTTGCGCGCAGTGCTGTCGGTGACGGAAGCAGTCCTTATACTGGCGTCGTCGCGGTTTATGTGGTTGCGATTGGGATGAATAGCCTCAAAAGTGGTGCCCTCGGTGTGCTCTTGGATCTGCGTATGCTGTACGCTGGCGTTGTCCATGGCTGCGGCGGTGGTACAGGGCGCACCCTGCGTAGAATTAAGCGGTAGCGAACCGGTACAGGCAGCGGCGATGTCTCACTCAGCTGCAGGCACGGCAAAGAAGCGAATTATAAGGAACGTATGGATATCTCGAAAAACAAAACAGGAGCACAGCAAAGGGCGCGAGGGCTGTCGCAACGGCTAAATAAAATAAGAAAGCAGTACACGACGGAGATAAGAGCACCGAGTGGGTCTCGAGATCGGAAAGGGTTAAAGACGGTGGGCAATCCCAAGGAGCTGCACCGCGTGCGGCTAGGCAGATCTCTTATTGTCGCAACTATCAATCCGCGGGAGCAGGACGGTGAGAGAGTTTGACGCGCGCGCATTCTTCAGCGGACAGCTTCGCACGGAGACGGCGTATGAAATGCGCAATCGAGTCACTCCGTCGCACCATGATCGACAGTACAGTCACATTCTATGCACGTCGGCTAGATTCCGCCAGACATGACGATGAGATCCCTGGGCAAGGCTACAAACACTATGCGGCTCAGCACGTCAGTCCGAGGATAGCTCCGTGCAAGCCTCTGACGTCGACTGCGGTGCTTCTGCAAGTGAGGCACCCAACACAGAGCCTGCAGACATCTTGACAATGGGCGCCGGCATGCTGTTGTTGAGGAGGATCAAACGGGAACAATCTCGTGGAGTCGCTTGTCTCCGCTGGGTGTGATTGCGTGCATGCTTTTGGCTCCACCCGCGTCCACGTCGCGTTTGTCAGCCAGCAACTTCACCGGCTTGGCATCGAGTCATGTTGATTCCGCCGCTGCTTCGACGCCAACGGCCCGACAACCTGCATCAGCCCTTTCCAGCTACCGCCCCGCTCTGTAGCAAAAGAAGCCTCGCTCGTCGGACTTAGCTATACAACCGGTAAAGGAGTCGACCATCTTTCGTCGTCGTCGGAACCCCCATATTTTAGACGTTCCAATACCGACTTCAGGACACGCTGAAGACGCACGTTAGCCCGTCTTGAGATTGGTGTTCTGATCCGGCATCCATCTTCGGCAAACCGACCGCGCCCTTTGTTCGCGACTCATTCTCGCTCATTCTAGACTCACACACGAGTCTTCGGTACATCTCTCAACGCCCTGATCTGCAGCAAGGGCTTCGCGATGGTTGCACTGCATATCGCGACTCATGTCGACTCATCGACCTTGTTCTTATCTGATCAGAAATCATCTTCTTTATTGACGCTTTTTCTGGCTAGCTTTGGTCTTCAGCCGCACCGACTAATTTTAGCACCCGTTGCTCTTGCGATCGACACACGATATACTCGAGCATCGGTAGATACCCGGTAGTTGCAGGGTGATATTATCGCAGTCCCCACATATCGCCATGTAGTCTCACATCAACTGGTCGTAGTGCCCGGGTGTAGGCCAACACTATTACATACACAAGAAAGACGTCACTACCGCAAGAATCACACAAAGACACATTCTTTTTCGCTATTAGCATCGAATATCCAGTTCAACCTCAAGCCAATTTTGAGGTCAAGATTCCGCCTGCAAGATCATGTACTATTCAGAGTATTGCTGTTGCGATTCTCCAGACATATTTGAAAAGGCTCACAGATCCAGCATCGACACAACACTAAAATTAGTATCACAGCATCGCGGCTTGCAGTAGGACTGCAACTGCAGCTGCATGGCGCGTAATGTCTCTGACCAACACGAACAAACAGTACTACTTCATCATTCCCAGTTTCAGCTTGGAGCCTACATGTATGGCTGTAGCCAGTGATCATACAGCGCCTGAACAATCGACACGAGGAGCCAAGCTGTACTACGTCATGTGTCATCCCATCGCGAGCAACACGACGCGAAGTCATGTGAAGGCTTCTTAAGTACTCGGACAATTTATACTGTAATTGGCTCTCTGTTCAATAGGTAAGCCACGGTCAAGGCAGACTCATTATGAGCAGCTTCCAGGAGCTTACGCCGGGGGCTTAGCAGACTCACCGCCGGTGAGCTCAAAACATCGCATTTGCGTATCGCGTTGCTCGTCTTGCTCACGACGATTAGCTATTCCGGGAAACAGTACCTACGGGCCACTTCACATATAAGCCAGTGTTTATGGCGACGTCAGCTAGGTTCTATCAAACTCACAGTTTGCTGTCAAATCTATCATTGCAAAGACACAATACAATTATCAACTTCTATAAGACCTTCTCAAATTTACCAAGATGTCCTTCCCACCCATCCGCTTCACTCCTTTCCAAGTCTCCAGCGCACCCTCGTCTGGTCAAACAGAGACAAAGCAGGCTTCTCATCAACCGGAGACGTCCGCAGCGTTCAATACGTCTGGCAACTCCACTGCGTCCGGTAACTCGACGTCAAATACTGACACCTCCAACACTACGACCTCACATGACGGGGAGTAGCTACACCCAATTGACGAAAAGCCCATCCTGGTGAGCCACCGAAAATTCAACTATCTCCATGCACTCCATAACAAGAAAGAATAGATCGAAGATGGTCCAATGCAGCCATGATGGGCTGTATTGTATGCGCATCGGTCAAGTTCGCCTCAGGTCGGGATTTGGTTATTTTTGTCGACATCTAAGCATTCGGTTCCGATGAATTAGATCAACTTCACCTACCAATTCCACCCACTTTCATTAACTCGTTGCTATTCAGTGATCGCAACATGGTAACAAGTCCGATGATCTAAACTTGATCCCACATACAACTCCGCATTCTTTCTCAAACAATCCGCCATCCCGATACCCGATACGTCCTTCCATAACTGCATAGCTAGACCTCACTCTAAACTACATCGGCTCTTTGTAACACCCACAGAACCCGTCTTCCTCATGTCTCAGATTCACCGGCACGATGCCCCGCTCGACACCAGCGCACAAGCACTACAGCCGTAACCCACCACCGCGTTTTGTCCTGTCACTCGGTCGTACTTCGCGATCACGAATACGAGGTGCGGATGCTATTAACCCCTCATGCAATTACGCGTACACTAACATGATGCTTGCATTGTAACATGTGCCGGAGACAGTTCTTCCTTTTATTCTAAAGTACTATATATAGGAATATTGGGAAGACATAAGTGACAGTGTATGCATGTATAAGTCTGGTATTGTACACGTTTGCTTGGAAACTTGGGCACAGCCACTACAACACCGGATCGCGACGACGCCAATAGCGGTAATCACCCTCCTTCTTTAAGTTGTGTGTAAAGGATTAGCACTTCTATTACTCGTACCACGTAGGGTAGAGATTTAGAACGTCAAAAATCAGGAGGTCATCACAGCCCACTACGGTGATCAGAACCAACCTCACAAACACAGCACAATTGGTAAAGGTAGGTATGAATAATATAACATTGAGTAATACAGATTTTCGTTTTCGCTTTGAATGAAGAAAACGTCGTGGACATTGCGAACGAACGACCAAAACCCTCACACACACCAACCCCGTTTCTCTTCCATCATGACGCCTTGCTGAACGTTTTCCAAAGAAAGGAATCGACATAGGAAATCATGTTTGGGTATGTTGTTGTAGTAGTAATCGTAGTGCTAAAGCAGTTTCTCTTCTCTCCCGTTCCGATTCATGTGTCTTCGTCTTTTCTTCCCTTGACTCTGCAAATAGAGAGCTGAACAAGCCATCCTCTACCTACCTCTTCTCACCCATTTGCACACCCGCCTCAAGCGCAAGCGGTGTCTTCTCCCTCTGCTCTTGTCCCTGACCGCTGCTGTTCGACTCACCCTGTGGCCTCCTGCCAATCCGCGCAAGCCAGCTCTCGGCACTTTGTACGGTACCGTCAACGACAGTAGTGATCTGGCCCATCATGTCCAGCCCCTCTTTTGCAAATGCCAGCATGCGGTTTGCGCCTCTGACCTCGTCGCCGCCCGCGTGTTCATTGTTCGCGTTGCGGCCGGCGAGCTGCCATCGCTGGGGTACGGAGAGCAATTGTGTTCGAACAACCGTCTGGGCGTTTTGCGGGAGGGCGCCGCCGGTGTAGCGGGACACGGACTGCACGACGGATTGGAGGGTTTGCCAAATGTCTGAGGAGAGGACCTTGATGCGGTCAGCAATTTGACGGACTTGATCGTCTTTGTCTGTGTCGACGAGGCCCATTTGCGCCATGGTGCCATTGAGTTGCGTCTTGTCATCTTGGGCAGCAAAGCCGCCAGACTGCCTCTGGTTGCGGAGGGCAGCTTCGTATTCTTCGAGGACGAGCTTGAGCGCGCGCATAACGGAGTCGATGTGGGTTGTTGCGCTGCGAAGAAGACCGAGACAGAGCTTCAACGACCGCAATGATGTCTCTGATAGAGCTACACCGAGACCGGACGTTGTCATGATGAGCTGCGTGGACCAGTTGACGCGACGATCCTGCGGAGTATTTGAGCGCTGTTCTGGCGACTTGTGCGACGTTATCTCTCCAGAGATGACTGCCTCTTCATAGTTTGGAGAGCGCTGGTCGTCGTATGCAGGGAGCGACTCGGAGTATGAGGATTGTGAGCCGCCTCTTGTCCGGGACGCTGCTGCAAGAGCATCATCCACGTCCATGGCGTCATCTGCTGGGCTCGCGATCCTTTGCCTCTTGCTCCTTGAACTCTCGCCGTCTCCCTGCTCAAGGTCGCTGGGTCGTCTGTCTCCAAGATAGCGGCGCAGGCTTTTCTCCATACCCGTCCGCCTACCCACAGATGACACAGTGTTGACCATGGGCGATCCAATGTTGCGCTCGATGAGCTCAGCACCGTACTGGACCAGACGTGGAGTGTAGCCTTTGGTGGTGTTGTAGGCTGAGATGGAGCCGTTGATACCATTTCCAAGCCATGGGTGATTTGACGTGATCAAAGAGAGGAGTGGCTCTGGAGGTTCGCTTGTGGATTCTCGAGCAGATAGCGTGAGGGATCGTGCCGTCGGCGAGCGAACGAAGTCTGCGATGGTCAGTCAGCATGCATTTCGCGTCATAAACAGCAACCGCAACAGCGTCGTGACATACCCGGGTTCCCCAATCCGCTCAACGCCTCTGCTGCCAGCCTTACATCCGGATCATCCATGCTGACACTCGTTTCCCGTCTACCCACGTTGTCATCCTGCATGCTGCGCACACTCGCGGTATCCATCGGGCTTCCCACGTCTTCACGCGGTAGACCCTCTGGCGCTCGTGTGAACGTCGCATTGTTGGGTACTGGCAGCATGCCCCATTGCGATCTATCGTACTGCGACCGCGGGCTGTATTCTATCGAGTTGTGTGGAGTATGACGCGCTTTCGTGTCCGGCAGGTCTAGCGACTTGATGCCAGGCAGCCTCCCATGATCCGGCACATGGCTTGGGATATGCGTCGGAACGGAAGGGAGGTGCAGCGATTCGGGCTCGTGTTGCGTGTATGCGGGCGGCGGGGCACGCTGTAGTGGTCGTTCCTGCTCCATGGTAGGATTCTCACAGGACCGTGACGTTTCTAATCAACCCGACTACCCCACGTTCATCTATGCGCAGACCACGCCGGGCGATGTCACTGCGACTCTCCGAGCAGTTGTTCGGTGCAGCGCTATGCCCGTGAAAGCCGTCGCAATGCCCAATGATGATGCGGAGGGTGCGCCTCGAAGGGGTATTCTGCTCCGCGGAAGCGTAATCGGAGGCCGAGTGCGAATTGGGGGACGCGATGATGTCGTTTCAGGGGATGCGAATCTCAGAAGACGCACAGCATGGTAGCGCAGCTGTGAATATCGATCGAGAGGCGTGGAATTGTCGGTTATCGCATCGTGGAGCCGGAGGCAGGGTTGGAGGGGGATGACAGCGCGAAACGACGCCGGGCAGCAAATTGGCGATCGCCTCTCACATGTCAAAATCCTATCACATGTCACGAGCAATCCACCCAAGCCAACGCCACCATGCTTGTCGGCCTTTACCCCGAGCGAAGTGACACCGACGCAGACACCTCAGTTATTAAATTCCATCGAGTAACGACCTATAGCAAGCCTCGTCGTCCTGGCATACCAAGGCTGCATCAGAACATTCGAACACGCTGCTATGAGTTTGGAGTTGGCACGACGATCTCAAGTAAAGCTGACGACAGGAGCCCGGTACATATGTGGGGCTGCAGCCGACCTCCAAGCTACCTGAGTAACGTAACAACACATTATCCCATGTACCTTACTCTTCTTCGTCTATTGCACGTAACTTCACCACATCCTTTTTCTCTTGTGCAGATGCTTTCGGGGCCGTTGATGTTTTCATGTATCCAGCTGTAGCCGCCCGGTCATAGCGTACACGGCTGGGCTATCTTCTACTGAGTGGTGTGCGATGGCTGTCATGTCAAAACGAGTATAGTCACCCGTTACACGTGCAACTCGGTAGACTTCCCTACATTAGCTACATGTACCTCCAACGAGCGTCCGCAAAAGGTAAAGTACACACATGGAACATGAAGCAGTCATTGACGATTATGCATTATCTTTCGTTGAATATTGTCTACAACGTGCTCTACCGCCCATGCCAAAGCCCAAGACTAACACCAGAGTTGTCGTAACGCGAACCGACCAACCATGCTCTTACATGCTTTTATCGTGACACGGGGCCGGACCAAAAGTATCGAGCCCCAAACATAGCAATTACAATAAGATATGGAAATTGTAGCCCTCCAGGCTGATATCGTGTCAAGAACGAATTGGTAGGAGCCCGGCCGAAAGGTGGCTCCACTTGACGAAGTTTGTTCCGAACCGGTGCATGGCCCGTAACATCTGGCTAGCCCGGAAGAGCATCGAATGCTACATCAGATGCTATCGCAGAGTAGTTCGAGTGCTTCGACGGCGAGAGGCCGTTGTGCGTCGTCCAGTGCTTCAAAGAGCTCTATCTGCCGCACAGCACTTCGCATGTCCTCCGAACGATCGAGCTTAGGCCTTGCGGCTGCGGGTCGCGCGTCCGTTGGGTGTGCCGTTGGGCGAAGCTCCTGTAGCGACACCGTTAGTGACACCAGCACGCGAGGTCGAAAGACGCCTGCGAGCTTCACCAACAGTCGGCACCTTCTCGTCCTTCATCTCCACCAATGCGCTTGTAGCCCTGCGGCGGCCCTTGGGCACCGGCTTCTTATACGTGGCGAAGTAGAAGGCGAGGAAAAGGAAGAGGTACGACGTGATGATGCAGATGCCGGAGATGGCAGCAAACTCCTCACCAGCACACTTGCCCATGTTGGGCATGTGTGGCCAGTAGGTGCTTGTGAAGTAGGTCCACGAGGCGAAGTAGATGAAGCCTGCATGTTGTTAGTGTGTGATATGGAATATGGGTGGAATTGGACTTACCGAGGTCGAGGACGAACTGGGTGATCTGGCCGACGGTAATGTACTTCTTCCACCAGATGCGGATTCCTCGCGCGCTCTGGAAGTAGTACCAGTACATGACAACGTGTACAGCCAGGTTGAGAGTGATGACGGGCCATGAGACGGGAGTGTGACCAATGAGCTGGGTGTAGCAGAGGAGAGCGGTCGCGCCGTGGTGGTAGGTGTGGAGGAAAGCTGGGCTTATTAGCGATGCGACGTCGATGTTGGCTTGTTGCACTTACTCAATGGCTTCTTCTTCAAGAACAGGAAGCAAGTGTCAATCAACTCGAGGAACTTAGTGAGGTAGTTGAGCTGCACATGTTAGCAGCATCCTGAGCATCTCGGCGCAAGTACTTACGTAGTACAGAATGACCAGCTTGTCGGTCCATCCACCCTGGTGGTCGCAGATGGCGAAGAAAAGACCCTTCCTGACAACAATGGGGATCAATTGCTCGGCGAAGAGGAGAAGTAGGGTGCCGCTGATCGCCGTGAGGTAGAAGTTGTGGACCTTAAAGAGAAAGTTGAGCTTGAAGGGCTCACGGTTGCGCATAAGCTCTCGTCCGCCGAAGATTATGATGTAGTAGGTAATCAGCGTGACAACGCAGACCTTGAATGTCGAGAGCGGTGTCTCTCCTTGGACGAAGCGGAAGTCCTGGGGCTTGTAGCCCGCGATGGGCTCGAAGCATTTCTCGAAAATAGGCCATAATGCCAGGCCAAAGGGACGGTCGAGCGTCGGCGCGCCGACTTCAAGCCAATCTGGGCCACCCATTGTGTGCGAGTATGAGTTGGGACTGTCGAGGTTGGTGTTGTGGTGTTCGGAACGGTGGAAGCCCTGGACGTGGGGATTTAAAGGGTTGAGCCTAGCAAAGCGACTAGGTAAACAAGACAAACGTGGAGGAAGAGAAGGCAACCGCGACCGAGCAAGTGCAAAGCACAAAGGAGTGACGAGAAAATGTGAAGAAGTAAATCTCACACCGAGCCAGATGGAGGTGATGCGCAAAAGGTTATGAAGGGCCAGCAATGTTTTCTGGCTGCGCGCGGAAAGGAGGTCGGAAATGACTGCTGGGGTCTTCCGCCTCTCCCGCACCTGGGCCCAACGCGCCGTTGCACGTCCAAATTACGACACATTGCAGACCGAGGCCATTGACTTGTTTACTATTGGCTACGCTACTGTATTGCCCTCCTTTTACTTTGGTATCGCTGCTGACCGCCGCTGACTACCTTTACCATGTTCACACACGTATGCATTACCACGCTGGCTCGTGGATAGCGTGTACTTAGGCCTAACTGACGTAAAGTCCTGTAATGCAAACATTGTCCACCGTCTCTGCGATTCACTCGGCGCGAACCACACTTTGGCCTTTGTCGCAAAGTAGAAGCAAAGCCTCCCAGAACGTGGCATCGAGCCGGATCTCTTGGCGTTCCGAAAGCCGAGGCGCCCCTTGAAGTTAGCGACATCCCCAACCGGATGGCAAGGAAACCTATGCGGCTCCCCGTGTCTATTCGCGTGGTAATTTTAGCCTGCATGGCTTCGACAGTATGGGATTCCCTTGCAACTCTCTCAGCACTGGCTACCACAACGCGAACGAAGTAAACAACAATACCACTCATCCGTGAAAGAAGTTTTCTATGAGAGCTCACGATAGTTCTCAACAGCGCACAGCTCACGATTGATCTGCGAAGCAATCAAGATTCTTTAGAAATTCTTTATATTCCGCGTCTATCAGTGAAGAAAGTCCCTATTTCGTCGTCTTCACAAGAAACATCATCCGGAACACCCCAATGAAACGTTCCATGTTGTTTTGGGAAGAACCAAAGAAACTGCGACGCTTGATGCCAGATAAACCACATGATATCGCGACTACAATCAGCCCTCAAAAGACTGGCAGTGAAGCAAGGCAGCAAAAAGAGAAGAGAATGGATGCACCCAAGAAATCAAGAGCTAACAACCCGGGTAATCGTACCTCCAGAATTCGACCTTGCACGTCCACCTGATGGTCGCGACGAGACGACATGGCCAGAAGAAGAATTCGGGCGACTGTTGCTACGTGGTCGGCCAGCCGAGCGGCGAGCGCTGGACGAAACGTGGTGCTCCCCTTGCGAAGTATGATGCCGTCGCTACAAAGACGCAAAGCACAAACACGTCAGATCCACCTGAACCGAAATGCAAGTCTTGGGAAAAAAGGAAGAAAACCTAGGAGTCTAGGGATAGAATTAAGAGTACATCGATTCGGCCACACAGAATGCTCATCCAGAGTTCTAGGGACTTAAGAATCAACGTACCGAGGTTTGGCTGCCTTGACGCTCGTATTCCTTCGGCCGCCTCTCTCTCGATGCTGTTCCGTCATCCTGTAGACGGAGGTTCTCCAAACGTGACTCGGAGTCATCCATACGCATCGGGTCGACTGCCGACTTCTCTGCAGTGCCGTTTGAACGTGACTCGGCGAGCTTGGCGAGCTTGTCCCAGCGATCTTGTCGACTTTGCTGTCTTTGCGTTGCGTTGTTTTGTGACTCGGCGTAGTCATGCGAACAGTCGTCGAAGAGTTGCGGGTTTACTTCCATGAAGAGCTTCATAGCATTGTACACCATGCCGTGGATGGTTCTGGGCAAGTAGTCAGCAAGCAAGCCATCTCACCAGAGTGCATATACGTACCGGTTCCAGTGTCCCTTTGAGTTTTCGTACAGCGGTGCGAACATGATTGGCAAAATGACTTCGACGTTGTCGCTAACCAAATTACAGAAGTACTCGTTGTTCCAGAAGTACAGCGCTCTCTCGGCGACCTGGAAATGAGGACTGGCCACTGATTTGGCCAACTGGTTGAACAACGGCTCCTGAACCTTTGCGAACTCGGCGGGGTCCATAACCTCGAAGATGTCCTCTACTTCGTTCAAGAACATGACTTCTTTGGTACTGTTCACCTTTGGCCAATATCGGAGAAGACCCAAAACAACCTGAACGTGTAAGCCTAGCCTATTGGATCTGGCGTATGTCCCTACCTCTTCTGTTAATGCCGCGTCCTTTTCCAAGAACTGGACAATGCAGTACGCCAATTGTGGATGGTACATGCTCAGACTCTTGACTTTGTGGAGCGGGATGAGCACCCTCGTGAGGAATAGCTTGTGCTCCTCCTTCAATGGCAAAGCGAAACCGTTGATGATGGACCCGAGAATCTCGAGAAGCTCGGCGATACCGTTGAAGCGCTCTGTCTCGTAGATGAATTGGAAGAAGACGTTGTTGATGGATCGGCGGATGTAGGAGCGGAGGTTGAGGAATTTGCCGTATATGCGATGGAGCGTAGTCTTCAAGAAGTCGCGTTCTCGGGGGTCTTCCGAGTCGAATAGCTCGAGCAACTGCTGGTGTTAGTTAGATGAATCTAGAGGACAGGTCGGGTACGTACGTTGAGCACGAAGCTGTGGTCTATATACGCTTTGGCAATGTTCGTGTTGAAGTCCTGGCTTTCGATGAAGCGAAGGAAGAACTCGTAGACTACCTGAATGTGCGGCCATGCTACTTCCAGCACCGGCTCGTCCTCCTCTGGGTCGAAAGCTTCGCCTTGGGGGTTCATCGGGGGCGGGATAGGACGGAACAGGTTCTTCGCAAACATCTCCACGACGCGTGGATACATCTTCTCGGTGATGACCTGGCGGTTGTTGGCGACATAGTCGAGCAGCTCGTGCAGAGCCAGGCGCTTGATCTCCTTTGACTTCATGTCTCCGCTAGCATCGTTGAAGTCGAAGATGATGTTGCATTGGTCGATCTTTTGCATGAAGAGTTCCTCTCTCTTGTTCGGGGGCACCTCGTGGAATCCGGGGAGCTTTTCCAGTTCACGCTGACGTTGATCCGAGATGTCGAAGCGCGACGAGTGTTGTCTCTTCGGGGTTCGCATGCCCTCGATGTTGTCCTTGGGCGTCGCTTGAAGACGGTCGAATATTCCCGACTTCTGGCCCGCCTTTGGAGGCGCAAGATCACCGGGCATCGTCTCGGCAGCGCCAGGAGGAGGCACATGCTATGGCACTGGTTAGCCTACCAAACACATATCGGTTGATGCGCGGGTACTTACAGGCGCGCTTGGGCTGATGACGACGCTGGGTGCCAGGGGCTGCCCCAGCCTAGAGGGCGTGCCTGGACCTGCAGCGCCAGCGTTACCAGCAGCACCGGGGCTCATCATGCCCTGTCCGCCGAAAGATTGGGGTCCACCCGCGAGGGAACCTGACGAGGGCTGGGGGTTCTGTTGTAGCGACCCAATGTTGGCCGAAGCGCCATCGGCGGCGGGCTGGCTCTTGCTTCGCGCATCGGTGAGCTGCGTCTGCGACGAGGAAGGCGTAGCCTGGGCAGAGCCCGAGGGGGAGTTGGAAGCACCCAGCGACGGCGATGCAGTTCCCGAGGTGGAGTCCTTCTTCTTAGATGACTTGCTATCCTTGCTTCGAGAGAGCTGTTCGGACTATACATGTTAGCCTCCGCGCATAGAGAGGGGTAGGGGGGTGCGTGGTGTGGCCGGGGTCCATGGGGAGGACGAGCACTTACGACCCTCTGCCTGAAGCCCTTCATGGCTGTCGGAATGCGCCCACGGCCAGGTCAAGCGCAGCGGTGTTGCAGAAACGGGCGTCCGAGATGGCGGCTGGCCTCGAGGCGTCGGGGGACAGGTCGCAAGCCGATAGCGCCAATGGGGACTAGATGGCAGGCGCACACACGGTGAATCGGACACAGGAGAGCGTAGGGCTCAGGCCGACATGGAGGAGAGACGCGTGAGGTAATAGATGGTGGCTAGTGTAGCCGTCTAGGATGGTGCACGGGGAGTCGGTGGAGGGAGCAGCTTCGCGAGGGGGGTCAGACGGCAGCCGGGGCCCTAGCAAGTTGCTGGTGACGTATAGGCGCTCTGGCTGAGGGAGAGGCGTGTATTCTGGAGCTGGAGGGACAAGTTGGAGCAGGTCGTCAACTGACAACTCAGGGCTGCTGCCAGACAGACAGCGTCGAGTGATTCGCGCTAGCCGTCCCGTAGCGAGGCCGTGCGTTTGGGCCAAAAGCCCCGCCGCAGCCGTCACGACATCCAGGATAGCTGCGAGAGTGAAGTAGCACGGCGGGCGTGTCAAGGGAGCGACTGCGCGAGAGACGGGAGACTATTCCGCTGCTGGGCCCGCGGCAGCCTCGTATCATCTGATCTGGCGCTTTGCACGAGAGTCATCGCGAGATCGATCCCTGTCTCTATAGAGAAGCGGCGACGGGCCTCGCACTGGCTCAGGGTCTCATCACTTGTCTCTCGAACACCTACCACGGGCGTACCCAGGTAGTCCGGCCGAAGTAGACAGAAAATCTTGGACGGCTACAAACTCTCGTGAATCTCACCGCCAGAGCGTTTTGAGCTTGCACCTTTCCATCGTGTAACCCAACATGGACAACGCCATGCCGACCGAAAACGAGCATGCGCCCTGGCTGCCCATCCCGTCACGTGCCGTCTCCGTTGTCGAACATCCCGCTATCATCAAAAACGTTGACAAGGGCATTACCTCATTAGGTGGGCCTGTCAAACTAAGCAAGGTCAGCAGGCAATAGCAGTGCCTACCGCTTTGGGAGAGACTAACACTCGCCCAGGGCCTGCGATCACGATTGGAAACCACGACCAACGCCGAGGGTGACGACGAGCTCAAGAAACTCATCTCTGTCTCGCTGCGCCCAGACGACCCCTTTGCCAAGCGTTTGCTGTCCACGCCTGTGAGGACGAACAACCTTCTCATCAAGGTCACGGTGCCAAAACGGACAGGACGCAAACGAAAGCGTGGAACCACAGGGCCCTTCCTTACTGAAGATGAAATCGCCAGTGGTGGCGCTGGCTTATCGAATAGCACCCCTTTGACCAACAAGACATATGTGGATGCACCAACCATATACAGGAGCCTGCAAGACAATGCCTCGACGTACAAGGTTGCTCTTGCCGGAGTGGTAGATGAAACTCATCGGTTCCGAAGTGAGTCGAGCATATTCTTGAACTCTGTAGAACCATCACTGACTCTCCAGATATGCCCGACTTGCAGTATGCTGCTTCTCACAACGAGACCATGGTCGGTCTGCGAGACCACGTCCTGCCGAAACGATGTAAGACTAATCCCAATATACTGAGAATATCACTGACCCATCCTAGACGAACAGTTGTTGAAGTATAATGTCAACACTGCGGCCGGTGCAGATCTGGCCAAAAGCGTTGGGCCATCGCCAGAGTTCATACAGATGCCAATCGCCTTCAACTATCGGTTCCAGCAAAACTCAAACGTCAAATACACCGATCAAGGTGTTGTCAACATACAAAGGAGCCTCGCCTACAACGCATACACAATTGTCAAACCCACAGACGAACATGTACCGACAGGACCCCGACCCGGTCTTCCAGCAGAGAGGGATCTTTCCCCCTATATGCAGTCACTGATCGCAAACATTAGAACTCTGCTCTTACAGAGACCCATAGTAACCCGGCAGTTACTTTACAACAGACTGGGATGGGACAAGCGAACCAAGCTTCGGCAAGCAGCCATCTATTGCGGATTCTTCTTCGAAAGCGGGCCCTGGCGAGAGGCTCTTGTCCGCTGGGGAGTGGATCCTCGCAAAGACCCTGAGTATCGCAAATATCAGACTGTGTCTTTCCTGTCTTATATCAAGTCCGGCACATCAAAGCACCGCGCGGTCTTCGATCAGCATGTCTTGAAGCTAGCAAAGATGTCACCGGAAGAGTTGGAGACTGAGCACACATTTGATGGCGTCAATGTTTCGCGAACAGGCAACCTCTTCCAGTTCTGCGATATCACCGATCCTCTCATTGCGAAAGTTTTGGCTACAAAGGACATTCGAGCAACCTGTGCACCCACCTTCCAAGGGTGGTATCACGTTGGCACTTGGGCCAAAGCAACGGTCATCTTGAAGGACAAGATGAACGCAATTATTGGCGGCGATAAACCGGATGATAGCATATATCAGCGTATCGTTGAATGGCCTGAGCTGTGGGACGATAAGGAAATGGCAGCGCAGTACAAGAGTGAAGTCGACGACCGTCACATACACCACGAGAAGAGGAGAGAACACCAAGTGATGCACAACGTGCGTTGGGCTGCAAGAAATCCGCGCTACGCCTTCGAGAAAATGGAGGAGACTGATGAGCCTGAAAACCACGCTGACGGAGATGAGGCGCCAGACGATGTCGAGGTTCCGGAGGACATGACCGAAGATCCTGTACAGCCAGATACTCTTCTGAACGCTGACATCGGGGATGCGGAGGACGACGAGGATGATCAAGATGGCGAGGCAGATGAAGACGAAGACGAAGAGATACAGGCCGGTGGCAGGAACGATGATCTGTCTGGCAGCTCAGAGCTGGATGACGACAGCGACAGCCCAGTCATGTCTGTCCGAGCGGCATCAGAGGGACCAGTCCCGTTTGGCGGTTATTACAGGGTATGAAAAATCTTGAAGAATCCATACGACAGTGCGAGAATCTATGGATAGAAGCTAAAATGTTTCCATTCTCGCGCTCGTAGCTATTCTCTTATCAAGCTTCATTGATCCCTTCTAGAGTTGGAGGCAGAGCGTGAGTCAGTGACATTGGAAGACAATAGCGTGCATTGCTTAGAAAGGCAATGTAGCGCGCATGTAGATAACTCAAATGAACATGAAAATATGATGAATGCTTCCAGATCAACCATAAGTTATATTATTATGTGCGGCGATGCGACTATGCCATCAGTCTCAGGAACGGGTGCGACCCACTTTTAAGACGGCTTGGCTTGGGCGCAACTCAGATCGCCTGAGCTTTCGTTTTCGTAACCTCACGCGAAATCGCACCACCGACACCACTACTCATCGACACACTGCCGGCTACGCACGCCCAGCAGCCCCGAATCCACCTCCCGTAGCTTGCCAGTAGCTCTTCAAATCGCAACATGTCCTTCGTCCGCGCCGCGTCGAAGGTCAGCCGAGTGGGCGTGCGAGTCCCGGCCTACCGAGCAACCCCCGTTGCGTTGAACACCCAGCGTGCTTTCTCGCAGTCGGCCGTCCGCAAGAGCGATGCGCATGCCGAGGAGACATTCGAGGAATTCACCGCCAGGTACGACCAATCCGAGGAGGGGCTGTAGAGTCGGACGGGCAGGAGTCATGTGGACATCATGGACAGCCATTGAGCGCCATTGATGATATCAGGAGCTCCATCGCTGACTTGTGTTTCTTCGATACAGATATGAGAAGGAATTCGAGAAGGTCAACGACGTTTTCGAGCTTCAGGTACGTTGTTGTCTCCACGATGTGACCCCACCGATCTCACCCGACACGGGTTGGGCAACTGTAGGATGCCACGAACAGAGGCAATAGGCTGACAATCGCCAGCGAAACCTGAACAACTGCTTCGCCTACGATCTCGTTCCCTCAACCACCGTCATCACCGCCGCTCTCCGCGCTGCCAGGCGCGTGAACGACTTCCCCTCAGCTGTCCGGGTTTTCGAGGGTACGTCTTCTACTACGTTCCCAATATCAGTTCTGTCTCTTTTTACACAAGAGGGAACCATACGGACTCTGGAATACGCTACTTCGGCATCCGGCCAACCTTGAGACGTTGATTACTAACATACGTCACAGGTATCAAGTTCAAGGTCGAGAACAAGGGTCAATACGCAGAGTACCTCCAGGAGCTCGAGCCCATACGCGAGGAGCTCGGCATTCCTCTCAAGGAGGCCATGTACCCCGATGAGAAGTAGAGATCAGAAGATCAGGCTGCGCATATTCGTTGTCCCCAAGTTCTCGCCCCCACATTTTGACATCGAATACCATGGTGCGCCTCTCCAACAATGTAAATGTCAACCTTTCCATTTCTTATCTTAGACGGAAGACCGGACGTGGATGCGTGGCCTTGTATAACTATGGTGATGTTCTCTGTTTCACACAATATAACGCCAGAATTGAATATGACTGGGAGGTTATGAAGGGTGAGTCAAGCGACGGCAGGTAGTTGGATAGATGTACAGTGTTTGTATCTGGCGTCAGGTCCCATTTGACCCGTGAACTTCTGAATGCAGTGTTCGTTGTGATCTTAGTCCGCCGAAGCATGCACTGGAAGGAATGCGTTGCCGTTGCGGCTCTGCAGGAGTTTCGCACATGTATTTTGCAGATGGTGGCGCGATGAATCGCGTTCAATAATATCCATCACGTCCCAAATCACATAAGAAGCACACATCAACACTAGGTTGCCAAAACCAGCTGAAGTCTGGTGTAGAGAGATGACTGTTGGATATATGCCGGACATGGTTTGGAAGGTGCCACCCGCACGGCGCACAGGGGTGGCGCCAACCAATGAGAGCGACGCGCTAAGTTTTGGGGGTCGGCGTGCCTCCCTCGCTCGTCAGCTCCAGGCTAAGTGCTCTGCAGAAGCTCATCCATCACTCCAAGTCGCGACTCCATACCCGCACTCGGGACGCGCCCTCGCCCCACCACCAGGCCTCACTTCCACAATAACGATTGTAATGACCATATAGGCCATCCCGCCTGCACCTTCCTTTTCAAAATTTAATATTCGACACAGCAGCGACCTGCACCCGATTCCGCACACCACCGCGTGCCACCGAGACCAATGCGCCTGTCTTCCGCTACATTGATCGCGCCACATACTGGATAGCTGCGCCATTGCAGGGCACAGTCTACGAGGACTTCGACAAGGTGGAGGAGCGGCTATAGGCTGCACGCAACATCGCCATGGCGACTCACAACTTCGAGGCTATGGCCTCCAAGTTGGACGACCCAAACTCTGGTACACATTACATTGCACGCGCTGCATGCCCACAACATGCGCGCGCATCATCACAAGAGAACATAGGCTGACTGGCGCAGATCTCAGAGTCAAGGGCACCCAGGCGATTGAAATCCGGGACAACATTGAGAACTACTGCCAAGGGCAGCAGTACGCCTCGTTCTTGAATCACCTCGTCCCTGTGTTCCTCAAGATATTAGATGGCAACCCGGTCTTCATTTCCACGTCGCCCGAACAGGTGAGCGCACAACTTGCGACAACTCTACAGCCTTCTGACTCAGAAACAGCGCATACGGAACTGTGTCCTCGAGATCCTGCACCGTCTTCCGATGAACCCGACCGAAGCCATAGAACCGCACGCGGCCAAGATCGTCGACAAACTCATGAGCTTGGTGAAGCTGGAGAACGAGGACAATGCGGTTCTGTGCATGAAGACCATCATGGACTTTCAGCGCCACCAAACCAAGGCGCTCGCGGACCGAGTTCAGCCATTCTTGGATCTGATTCAGGAAATGTTCGAGACGATGGAGCAGGCGGTGCACGATACCTTCGACAGCAACACGACAGCTTCGGCCTCGCAAGGCGTCCCTTCCACCCCGAACAACCACCAATTCTCCCAGTCCCCACGCCCGAGCTCGCCAGCGACCGCCCTCACATCTGGTTCCGCAGGCGATATCGGATCGGAACACCAGCAAACGCGTATGCTGCTCAAGGGAATGCAGTCGTTCAAGGTCCTCGCAGAGTGTCCAATAATTGTGGTATCTCTGTTCCAGGCCTACAGGAACTGTGTGAACAAAAACGTGAAACTTTTTGTACCACTGATCAAGAACGTACTTTTGCTCCAGGCGAAGCCACAAGAGAAGGCACATGAGGAGGCCAAGGCGCAGGGCAAAATCTTCACTGGTGTCAGCAAAGACATTCGCAATCGCGCGGCATTTGGCGACTTCATAACAGCTCAGGTTAAAACCATGAGTTTTCTGGCTTACCTACTTAGGGTGTATGCAAACCAGCTGAACGACTTCCTTCCGACCCTTCCTGATATCGTCGTCCGACTGCTCAAGGACTGTCCACGCGAAAAGTCCGGCGCACGGAAAGAGCTACTAGTCGCTATTAGGCATATCATCAACTTCAACTTCCGCAAAATCTTCCTCAAGAAGATTGACGAGCTACTGGACGAGAAGACATTGATCGGGGATGGCCTGACAGTGTACGAGACCATGCGTCCGCTCGCATACAGCATGCTGGCCGATCTGATCCACCATCTGCGAGAATCTCTGTCGAAAGAGCAGATTCGACGCACAGTTGAGGTTTACACGAAGAATTTGCACGACACATTTCCCGGAACCAGCTTCCAGACCATGAGCGCGAAGCTTCTGCTGAACATGGCAGAGTGCATCGCGAAATTGGAACCTAAGGAGGACGCGCGATACTTCTTGATCATGATACTGAATGCCATCGGTGACAAGTTCGCGGCAATGAACCGACAATACCACAACGCTGTCAAGCTCTCAGCTCAGTACAGCCAACCGTCCATTGATGCGGTCGACGAGAACCACATGGCTGTCCAGGAAAACCCCCCGGATTGGGACGAAATCGACATTTCCAACGCGACACCCATCAAGACGTCCAACCCACGAGACCGGAGCTCCGATCCCATTGCCGACAACAAGTTTCTGTTCAAGAACCTGCTCCATGGGCTGAAGAATCTGTTCTATCAGCTAAGAGCCTGCAACCCAGCCAAGATCAAGGACGAGATTGATCCGACCAACGCGTCTGCAAACTGGCATGAAGTGTCGTTTGGCTACAACGCGGAAGAGGTGGAAGTTCTTATCAAGCTTTTCCGCGAAGGTGCCAAGGTGTTCCGTTACTACGGTACTGAAAAGACCCCTGAAACACAAGGCTTGTCACCGGGAGATTTCATGGGCAACCAGCATATGATGTCGAGTGGCAAGGAAGAGAAGGACCTTTTGGAGACGTTTGCAACTGTCTTCCACCACATCGATCCAGCCACGTTCCACGAAGTGTTTTCATCCGAGATACCCCATTTGTACGATATGATGTTCGATCACCCGGCGTTACTTCACGTTCCACAGTTCCTTCTCGCTTCCGAGGCTACATCACCCAGCTTTTCGGGGATGCTGTTGCAATTTCTTATGGACCGAATCGAAGAGGTTGGCACTGCCGATGTGAAGAAGTCCTCCATCCTCCTTCGCCTCTTCAAACTTTCCTTCATGGCCGTTACGCTCTTCTCTGCCCAGAATGAGCAAGTGCTATTACCACACGTCAGCAAGATCATAACGAAGTCGATTCAGCTGTCCACGACTGCCGAAGAACCCATGAATTACTTCCTCCTGCTTAGGTCATTATTCAGAAGTATTGGTGGCGGTAGATTCGAGCATCTGTACAAAGAAATCCTTCCCCTGCTGGAAATGCTACTCGACGTGCTCAACAACCTTCTTTTGACGGCGCGCAAGCCGGCTGAAAGGGATCTCTTCGTTGAACTATCTCTCACAGTGCCGGCACGACTTAGTAACCTGTTGCCACATCTCAGTTACTTGATGAGACCACTGGTCGTTGCTCTGCGTGCTGGCTCGGATCTTGTCGGTCAGGGTCTTCGTACTCTAGAGCTCTGCGTGGATAATCTCACCGCGGACTATCTGGACCCGATCATGGCTCCAGTCATCGACGAGCTGATGGCTGCACTATGGGAGCATCTGAAGCCTAACCCGTACAGCCACTTCCACGCTCATACCACGATGCGCATTCTTGGAAAGCTAGGCGGACGCAATCGCAAGTTCATCACTGGCCCACCAGAACTGGATTTCAAACCGTACTCTGATGATCAGTCGTCTATTGACATCCGACTCATTGGATCTACCAAAGATCGCGCCTTCCCCGCAGCGATAGGCATCGACACCGCCATCGCGAAGCTCCACGAAATTCCAAAGACTCCAGCAGCCAAGAAGTCTGACACGTTCCATAAGCAACAGGCTCTTCGCCTCATCACCGCACATACGAAGCTGCTGGTCGGTTTCGACAGCTTGCCAGAAGACTTCGCCCAGCTAGTACGCCTGCAAGCGAACGACTTGTGTGCCAAGAAGTTCGATGTGGGATACGACATCCTCACCGCATCAGAGCGCGAAAAGTCCATCACCAAGAAGACTGTAGAACAGGAGACTCTCAAGAAACTGCTGAAGGCGAGCATCTTTGCTGTTTCAGTACCGGAGCTGAAGTCGGAAGCGGAGGCTCTGGTAAGCAACTTGGCAAAGCACTTCACGCTTCTGGAGCTCGGAACGCAATTTGCCACTCTGAAACACAAGAACAAGCCGTTCGACGTGCATTCAGGAGAAGGGCCTGTCGTGATTGAGAGCGATGTCATCTCTGAAGCTATTGGGGAGTCTCTGGCGTCAGAACACGGCGCAGTGCGGGACGCTGCTGAGCAAGCCATCATCACAATGCGCGACGCTACGAAGGCAATCTTCGGCAATGATAGTTCCTTGGACAAGTTCGTGTTCTTCAATGAGCTGTCAAGTACGTTTTGCCACAATTGTCACGCCGATGACTGGTTCATGAAGTCTGGCGGAACTCGGGGTATTGAAATCATGATCAAACAACTGGGTCTTCCCCAATCATGGCTCGTACCCCGCCATTTCGAACTTGTTAGGGCACTCAACTTTGTCATGAAGGACATGCCTATCGATCTCGACTCGAAGACGCGCATACAAGCAGAAGGTCTCATCCAAGACCTCATCCGACGCTGTCACAAGAAGACGACCAAGGAAGATTTCGATAAGGGCAACAATATTACCCTGAAGCTCTGCCAACAGCTCGTGGGTGATCTCTCGCATATGAACAAGAGTGTGCGCGATGCAACCCAGAAAGCGTTCCAGGTGTTGTCAGATGTGACCGAGTTGAGTGTCAGCGATCTCATCACGCCGGTGAAGGACAGACTCATCTTGCCGATTTGGACGAAGCCGCTGCGAGCACTACCGTTCAGTATTCAGATTGCCTACATCGACGCGATCACTTTCTGTTTGAAGCTCAAGAACAACATCCTCGAGTTCAACGAACAGCTGACGAGATTGTTGATGGAGTCTTTGGCACTAGCCGACGCCGAAGACGAGCATCTGGCAAGCAAGCCTTTTGAGCAGCGGAACGCAGATCACATCGTCAACCTGCGAGTTGCATGCATCCGCCTCCTCTCCACCGCTCAAACTTTCCCTGAGTTTAGCACGACTCCGCCGAACCAGACCTTCCTCCGCATTATCGCTGTCTTCTTCAAGTGCCTATATTCGAAGTCTCCAGAAGTGATTGAGGCGGCGAACATCGGCTTATCTGGCGTTATCTCAGCCACAAACAAACTGCCCAAAGATGTCCTCCAGAGTGGACTCCGTCCTATCCTTGTCAACCTTCAGGATCCAAGAAAGCTCTCTGTGGAGAACCTTGACGGTCTGGCACGGTTGCTAAAGCTCCTCACAAACTACTTCAAGGTAGAGATTGGGACACGTCTCCTTGATCACCTCAAGAGCATTGCGGACCAGAACAGCCTGCAGAAGATCTCGTTCACCATGATCGAGCAGAACCCCAAGATGAAGATCGTCACCGGTATCTTCAACATCTTCCACCTGCTCCCGGCGGCCGCTGCGACGTTCCTCAAGCAAATCATCGAGAAGGTTATCGAGCTTGAGACGGCACTTAGAAGGACGCACTACAGCCCGTTCAGAGAGCCGTTGATCAAGTACCTCTGTATGTATCCCAAGGAGGCTTGGGACTATTTCGCACCCAACTTGAAGGACCAGACCCAGGGACGCTTCTTTGCACAGCTACTCGAGAACCCAGCAAGCGAAGTACTTCGTAAGCAGGTGACAGAAGACGCGTCTGGCTTCCTGAGCGCCATGAACCCTGAGGGTACCGAGAAGGAGAAGTGCCAGGCTCAACTCAACGGTATTCACATTGCGTACGCTCTCAGCCAATCCGAAGAGACGAGTAACTGGCTCGTTTCGAACGAAGAGCTGCGAAAGGGTCTGTTCGATGCAGCCAGGGGACTGGAGAAGAAGCTCAGGGTGAACACCCTCGACTCGGAGCTACGTCTGGCAACAGAACAAGCTGGTGATCAGATCATGATCATCTTCACCACGTACCTGCAACAAGAACCGAACAATCTGGATTTCTTCTTCGAAGTAGTAGATGCTGTCACATCTGAGGAGCTGAAAGCCTCACCGCGCCTGTTCGACTTCATCTATGACCAGATCATCTCCAGTGAGTCTGTGGATTACTGGAAAACGATTGTGAACAAGTGTATCGATCTGTACACTTCCCGTAACTCTTCCCAGAAGACGAAGACGTTCATCTTCCGCTACATCGTCAACCCCATCTTCGCCATGGATGTGAAACGCAACTGGGACAGCCTGTTCGGCCCAAAGGCCAAAGGTACCAAGTTCATGGACAAGGCCATGACTGAGGCAATCCACAGCCGGCTATGGAAACCGCAGTCCACCCTGGAGCTCTCAGAAGACACGGCCCAGCTTGGTGTCGACCACTCACGGATGGAGCTCCTTCAGCTCACCACACTCCTCCTCAAGCACTACCCCGGGATGATACAAGATGCTCGCAAAGACGTCATTAAGTTTGCCTGGAACTACATCAAGCTTGAAGACATCATCAACAAGTACGCAGCTTACGTGCTCATTGCCTTCTTCATCGCTGCATTCGACACTCCTGTCAAGATCGCCGTTCAAGTCTATCAAGCCCTTCTCAAAGCACACCAAAACGAGGGTCGATCCTTGGTAATGCAGGCGCTTGAGCTTATGGCTCCTGTTCTGAAGAAGCGAATGCCCGGTGGTGACGCCAAGATGCCTCGCTGGATCCAGTATCCTCGCAAGATTCTATCTGAAGAAAGCTCGAACTTGCAGCAGCTGATGAGTATCTTCAATTTCGTGGTTCGTCATCCGGACTTGTTCTACGAAGGTCGTGAACATTTATCCTCCATCATCATTACGGCGTTGTCAAAAATTGCGCAACCTCCGAATCCCTCGACCGATGCAAAGAAGCTCGCGTTGAATCTCATCAGCCTAATCAGAACATGGGAAGAACGTACAGCAAGCGAGAGCGCCGGTCCTGTCGAACGTCCATCTCAGTCGCCTCAAGCACTAAAGAGACGAGCAGACGGGTCGGCAGTAGTCACCAACTCTTCACCGAGGGGTTTCGTGGCCGGACCTGGCATTCGTATGATGCTTATCAAGTACTTGATTCAGTTCATCGCCTACCTTCCAGAACGCTTCCCTGTGGCTTCACCAAAATCCAAGGACCCCACAGCGGTTACCACTACCACACCACAACCTGCAGAGATATGCAAGAAGGCTGTACAGTTATTGCACGACTTGCTCTCGCCGCGATTATGGAGCGATGTGGACCTAGATCTCATGCTCAGCAAGAAGATCGAGGAGATCTTGTTGACCGAGATGAAGCAAGAGGATAAGCCGGAAGTGTTCAGCACACGCATGATCAACACGCTCCAGATTGTAAAAGTCATTGTGAATGTTAAGTCGGATGAGTGGGTGCTGCAGCGCATCCCCCAATTCCAGAAGATCCTGGAGAAGCCAATTCGCTCTGAGAACCCCGACGTGCAGGCCAGTCTTCACGCAACCGACGAGTCGGACGACGGCACAATGAAGCTGAAGCCCATCCTCAAGCGCATCCTCGAGGTCATGCCTGAGCCTGTTACGGATGATGAAGGCAACATTGAAGAGTCGCCCTCTACCGAGTTCGTAAACTTCCTTGGTACGATTGCTACGGAAGCTCTCTCCAATAGCTCCTACGTCAGTGCTATCAACATCTTGTGGACTTTGTGCCAAAAGCGGCCTGAGGAGATCGATCAACACATTCCACAGGTCATGAAGGCCTTCCAGGGCAAGATGGCCAAGGACCACCTTGCCGGCACCAGCGGCATTCCAGGACAGCCAGTACCACCTGCTATGCGCCCCGAAGGAGCCAACCCACCTACTGACCCTCGTGAGGTCGAGATTCAGACTGATCTGGTACTGAAGACAGTTGACATCCTTGCTGCGCGCATGAATGAGCTTGGCGAGAACCGAAGGCCATATCTCAGCGTGCTGGCTTCACTTGTTGAACGATCTCAGACCAACTCTGTCTGTATGAAGGTACTAGATCTCGTCGAAGAATGGATCTTCCACTCCACCGAGCCGGTGCCCACACTTAAGGAGAAGACGGCAGTCCTAAGCAAGATGTTGCTCTTCGAGCACCGCGCCGACACTTCGCTACTGACTCGCTTCTTGGACCTGGTAATTCGTATCTACGAGGACCCCAAGATCACTAGGAGTGAGCTTACCGTACGGATGGAGCACGCATTCCTGATTGGTACTCGAGCGCAGGATGTTGAGATGCGCAACCGATACATGACCATCTTTGATAAGAGCTTGAGTCGCACAGCAGCCAGTCGCCTGAGCTACGTGCTTGCGTCCCAGAATTGGGATACACTCTCCGACAGCTACTGGCTCAGTCAAGTCATCCACTTGATGTTTGGATCGGTCGAAATGAACACGCCGGCACAGCTTCATTCGGAAGATTTCCGTCTCATGCAACCCACCGCTTTATTTGGTTCATATGGCAGGGATCCGAGGATCGCCGACGTCATGGTTGATGACGAACTGGAGAATCTTGTAAACGGTCATCGCCGCTTCTGCAATCAATTGGCCGACATCAAGATCAAGGACATCTTCGAACCACTTGGTCACCTACAACACACCGATAGTAACCTTGCTCATGACATCTGGATCGCTTTCTTCCCGCTGGCATGGACGGCGCTTACGAAGGATGACCAGAGCGATCTCGAGAAGGGTATGGCCGCACTGCTCACCAAGGACTACCATTCTCGTCAACTCGACAAACGACCCAACTGTGTTGCGACCATGCTTGACGCCATCGTCCATGCTAGACCGCGAGTTAAGTTCCCGCCTCACATCATGAAGTACCTCGCTCAGACCTACAACGCATGGTACACGGCTGCTGTCTACATGGAAGACTCCGCTATCTCACCTGTCGTGGATGTCGAGAAGCTACGCGAGAGCAACCTGGACGCCTTACTGGAAATTTACAGTGGCCTACAAGAGGATGACCTGTTCTACGGAACATGGCGGCGACGTTGCCAATTCATAGAGAGCAACGCTGCTCTATCATACGAGCAGTGCGGCATCTGGGACAAGGCACAGCAGATGTACGAGGCTGCCCAGATCAAGGCCCGCACCTCAGTTCTGCCATTCAGTACTGGAGAGTACATGCTTTGGGAGGATCACTGGGTGATTTGCGCGCAGAAGCTTCAGCAATGGGAGATCTTGAGCGACTTTGCCAAGCACGAGAACTTCAACGATCTTTACCTGGAATCAACCTGGCGCGTATTCGATGCTTGGCAGAATGCTGAGACCCGCGAGCAGCTTGATGCAACCATCAAAGCTGTCAGCGACGCGCCCACACCACGACGAGTATTCTTCCAAACTTTCATGTCTCTTCTCAAGCTTCACAACAAGCAAGAATCGCAACCGGAGTTCCATCGACTGTGCGATGAATCCATTCAACTTTCGATCAGAAAATGGCACCAGTTGCCCAGACGCATTACCCAGGCCCATATCCCGCTACTTCAACACTTCCAGCAGCTTGTCGAACTTCATGATGCCAGTGTTATCTGCCAGAGTCTTGCCCAGACTACGCAAGTCAACCTTGATGTCAAATCTCAAGAGCTGAAGCTGCTCCTCAGCACTTGGCGCGACCGCTTACCGAACTTTTGGGACGACATCAACGCGTGGCAAGACTTGGTAACCTGGCGACAACACATCTTCCAGTTGATCAACGGCGTCTACCTCAACCTCCTCCCGCCGACTCAGAACAACGCTAGCGGCAACTCCTTTGCCTACAGAGGTTACCACGAGACGGCATGGATCATCAACCGCTTCGCGCACGTCGCACGCAAGCACAACTTGCCAGAAGTCTGCATCAACCAGCTTGGACGTATCTACACCCTCCCAAACATCGAGATTCAAGAAGCTTTCCTCAAGTTGCGCGAACAGGCCAAGTGTCACTACCAGATCAAGGCCGATCTCAACAGTGGGCTGGACGTGATCAACAACACCAACCTGAACTACTTTGGACCCAACCAGAAGGCAGAGTTCTACACGCTCAAGGGTATGTTCTTGGCCAAGCTGGGTCAGAAGAACGAAGCCGGCGAGGCATTCGGTACCGCGTTGTACTTCGATATCAAGCTCCCGAAGGCGTGGGCGGAGTGGGGCCGATACAACGACATGCTCTTCAAGGAGGAGCCGCAGAATCTGGAGAGGGCCGAGGCAGCACTCAGTTGCTATCTCGAAGCAGCCAGCCAGTTCAAGAACGCCAAGTCAAGGAAATTGTTGGGACGTGTGTTGTGGTTGCTCAGTTTGGACAATCCGGAGAGGAAGTTGGCGGAGAAGTTCGAGGAGTTCAAGGGTGATACACCGGCATGGTATTGGATAACTTACATTCCACAGTTGTTGAACAGTTTGTCACGACAAGAGGCGCCGATCGCCAGATCCATTCTCGGCAAATTGGCGAAGACGTATCCTCAGGCATTGTACTGCCATCTTCGAACAACGCGAGAGGATATGGCGGTTCTCAAGAAGACGCACGAGCAGAAGGAGGCAAAAGAGAAGGCTGCAAAGGCCAAGCAACAACAGGGGCAAGGGTCGCCCGCAACGAAGCAGGCTTCGCCAGAAACCAGGCCCGGATCCAGCACCGGCAGCCGGCCAACAACCGCAGGTGCGGATATTAAGGCTGCTGCGACCGGCACGCCCAACGGCACTGTCAAGACAGAAACTGCTACGCAAGATGGTGCACCAGCCCCTAGCGACGCAGCCCCAGCGCCGAAGAAGCCGTGGGATCATGTCGAAGAGATCAGCGCTATCCTCAAAACGGCTTTCCCTCTCCTCGCTCTCTCCATGGAGACGATGCTTGACCAGATCCAGAAGAACTTCAAGTGCCCACCTGACGAGGATGCGTATCGACTCATCGTTGCTCTGCTCAACGATGGTCTGTCATATGTCGGTCGCCAGCCTAACCTATATGCGAGGGAGATCAAGCTACCGCAATCAACCGAAGCAAACATAACACGTTTCGCCGAGTCGGTCCTCCCACCTCACATTCGCAAGGCTTTCGAAAAGGACTTTGTTACCAACAAGCCAACGATGTACGAGTACATTCAGAAGCTGCGCACATGGCGAAATCGCTTCGAGGAAAGGCTCGATCGCAGGAAGCTCACAGTTCCGCTCGAACAGTATACGCATCAGCTTAGTGAGTTCCGCTTCCTCAAGTTCGACGATGTGGAAGTGCCTGGGCAGTACCTGCAACATCGCGACAAGAACTCCGACTTTGTGCGCATTGAACGCTTCCTGCCAGATGTGGAACTGGTGCGTGGTGTCGGTATTTGCCATCGCCGTCTCAAGATCCGTGGTCACGATGGAAGCGTGCACCCCTTCGCTATTCAGTTCCCGGCTGCTAGAAGTTCCAGGCGCGAGGAGCGTATCCTACAACTCTTCCGCATCTTCAACGGCATACTGGCTAAGCGCAAGGAGAGCCGGCGAAGAAATTTGCAGTTCCATCTTCCGCTTATGGTACCGATTACCCCTAGTGTGCGTATGGTACAAGACGACCCTTCATATATCAATATGCAAGGTATTTACGAGGATTACTGCCGGAAGAATGGTATCAATAAGGATGAACCCGTGCTCTTCAGCATCGAGAAGCTGCGAGCACTCCAGCCAGTAAGTTTTTCAAACGCGCATGCAAGCCGCCAGTCTCTGACCCAACCCCAACAGAAGAACCTTGATCACGCCAACAGCATTCGCCTCGAGACATTCGCTGCTGTGCAAGAGAAATACGTGCCCCCGACGGTCATCCAAGACTACTTCCGTGCTACCTTCCCCACCTTCGCCGACTTCTGGCTCTTCCGCCGTACCTTCAGCTACCAACTCGCTGCGCTCACGTTCATGACCTATGTCATGCATATGAATACGCGCTTCCCCCAGAAGATCAGCGTCTCGCGCTCTAGCGGCCGCATTTGGGGTTCCGAACTGATTCCGAGCATGGCAGTTGGCAAGCCCATCTTGCACAACTCGGAACCAGTACCTTTCCGCCTCACACCCAACCTACAAACTCTCATGGGGCCGTTGAATCTCGAAGGCATCTTCGCTCCTAGTGTCATGACAGTCGCGCGCTGTTTGATCGAACCCGAGGGCGAGCTAGAGATGCAACTCAGCATCTTTATGCGCGATGAGATGAATCACTGGTTCACCTCGCAGCACAAGGCCAGCCAGCTTACTCCCGAGGTGCTCAGGGAGAGTGTGCAGAGTAATAGCGATCTGGTAGTCAAGAGGGCCAGCGCGATTGGCAGCCTGCCCACGGGCGCCAATCTACCTGCGAACCAGACAGTAGTGGACTTGGTGGCTGTTGCGGTGCATCCGGCTAAGTTGAGTCAGTGCGATCCGCTCTGGATGGGTTATTTGTAAGGGTATGAGTTCATTGAGGAGATGGTGTTTGGTGTTTTGAAAAAGGGTTTATTGAATGCTTTGCGGGAACTTTGATGGGCAAAAGAAGAGAGCATTGAGGACTTTGGGTATTTCATATTTATGTTGCGTTTGGTATGCAAGGCGTTGATATAAACGGTCAGGGAGGTATAGCTGTTAGGTTCATTCGGACAAACTTGCTCTTTTAGCTTCTTATCTGTATGTTTTGCGGCACATGCCTCGTGCGACATGGCGTTGTACTAGTAGATATTTTGTATGGAATACAGTTGCATGTACCTATATCTTGACGAATGGTTCGTTGTGCATCATGGCGATAGATCTTGGCCCTGGTTGCCCTGTCTTGCTTTCGCGGATGTGCTGTGCGGCGTAGTACACCTATCAAAGATACGATAAACGAACTCGTCGTGAGTTGGGCGAGATGCGACTCGTCTCGTTCCGATCGATTCCGAGCGTTCCGATGTCAACGCGTCACCCGTTGAAGCGAACCCACATGGACAGCTCCATTCCCAGCCACCATCTTTCTCTAAGGATGAATCTACTCAGCAGTGTCAACACATATTTTGCTGCTTGCGATACGTTTTTTTTTCGGGACATTTTGCTACGGAAGGAACTCATCAAATGGCCTCGGCGCACGTTGCTCCTTCATGAGTTGTGAACCCGTGTTTCCACGAATCCCTTCCTAGCTCACGACATCGGCTTCGTCCCGCACCTGTTCATCTCCACGAACACCCAACAGATAGTAATCCATCAATCAATCAGGCAAAGCGGCCTCAAGGCCTGCGCCACCGAAGTTCGAGGCGCACACGTTGAAACACGTTTATACTAAGCATTACGACAAGCATTACCGACATGACGGTCGTCGGCTCGCTTGCTTCAGGCGTGTTCGCGATAGATGAGCTGACGCGCGCTCTAGCATGCTTTTGGGAATTTCGGACAATTTATCTGCCTTCCACGGGGGATAAGCATACTGCCATGGCGCCAATACGGTCTGCTGGATCAGTAAACATAATGGCAGCGTGGTGCTTCTCGTCGCAGCCTTTGGATTTTCCGGGGGTGCAACATAGGGGCGCTATCATTTCTGCGGGCCCACCAGGGACATGAGATTGGCATCGATCTGTGCTAGGATTTGCAGATGGCCTTCGTGTCTAGCCTCACCATCCACGTATATCCCACTCTACTCTCAGGCTTCGATTTTCTCACTCTTCAGTCTTGTTTTCGTTGTCGCTCGTTTTCACTCCAGTCATTCGTTCCTGTTGAGCAGGTCTTTCATTCACGATGCATTTTTCGCAATTTCTGCTTGCGGCGGCTGCTATTGCACCGGCACTCGCACAGCTGTCGGGCAAGGTCGGGCCTTTAACCACTCACGCGGCCAAAACGGCTAAGAAGAGCTGCAACGTTATGGATTATGGCGCGAAAGCGGATAAGTCCACAGATCTTGGACCAGCCCTTCTCAAGGCATTCACTGCTTGCAAGGCAGGTGGTACTGTCGTTGTTCCTTCCGGAGACTATGCCTTGAACACCTGGGTTACGTTTGAGGGTGGCAAGGCGTGGGCGCTGCAGCTTGACGGCATCATCTATCGCACGGGTACCGAAGCTGGGAATATGCTGTTCATCAGGAATGCCAACGACTTCGAGATGTTCAGCAGCACTGGCAAGGGTGCTATTCAAGGTACGCAAGGATGCTATTCGAGATCGGTCATGTTCCGTCACAGTGCTGATCACAATTGCAGGCAATGGTTACCAAGACCACAAGAACGGCAAGCGAAATGGCGCGCGTCTTCTTCGCATTGAGAAATCGAACAACTTTGGGATCCACGACATAGTTCTTGTCGACGCGCCCATGTTCCACTTCGTAATCAACAACTGCACGAACGGCGAAGCCTACAACATGGCGATCCGTGGAGGCGACTGGGGTGGTCTCGACGGTGTCGATGTCACCTGTACCAACTGCTGGGTACATGACATCATGGTGACTAACAAAGACGAGTGCGTTACCGTAAAGTCGCCTTCCAAGAATGTCCTAATTGAGAGCATCTACTGCAACTGGAGCGGTGGCTGCGCCATGGGCTCTCTCGGCGCTGACACAGCCATCTCCTCCGTTGTATACAAGAACATCTACACCTGGAAATCTAACCAGATGATGATGGTCAAGTCTAACGGTGGTAGCGGCTACGTCGAAGATGTTGTTTTCGAGAACTTCATCGGTCACGGCAACGCCTGGTCTCTAGATATCGACCAAAAGTGGGCTTCGATGAGCACTATTGCTGGCAATGGCGTGCAGTTGAGCAACATGACATTTAAAAATTGGAAGGGAACAGTCGAATACGGTCTGAACCGCGGGCCTGTCAAAGTCGTCTGCGCAGAAAAGGCGCCTTGCACAGACATCACCATTGAGGATCTGGCTATGTGGACTGAGAAAGGCAGCAACAACATCTATCAATGCCAGAATGGTTACGGTAGCGGATTTTGCTTGAAGAAGGGAAGTGGGAGCGCTTATCCAGCCACTACCAGCACTCAAACTGCCGCACCCACTGGTTACTCTGCACCTACTATGAAAGAGAACCTCCAGACTGCGTTTGGTACAGCCAGTCCCATTCCTATTCCTACGATGCCGGCAAGCTTTTACCCAAACACACCACCGATCACGAAACTTGCTGGCAATTAACTCCACATCGCCGAGCACTCCATTTTCGCTATTGTTGACTTCATAAATTTGTACATATTCACTTCTGTTCACAATCCTACATATTCAACCCAAATGCCGAGAGCCTCTATCACATACGTGAATCTACTCAAACGCCCATTTTGGCAGTGGTTTCCCGTCGCCGCCACTGTATGAGCGCCACCTTCCCAAACCACCACAGGTAAAATTTCTTGATCCGGTCGGTCACTTGGATCAGGCTCCAAGCATTCCCCAACTAGCGACCCGAGTTCCAACTGGAAGTAATTAGAGTATCCTACTGGATCGCACTCTGGATCGAGAACATCCATGTTGGGACGCTGTCGCATTTGTCCCAGGCAGAGCAAAATCAGACCGAGTGCATATATGTCTCCTCTTTCGCTGTAGGTAGACTCCGGAGGCTCGAAGGCTACGTTTTCCCAAGCGAGTATCTTTGCGGCTTGGTTGTTCAAACTAATATCCGTAGACTTTACACTGCAGCCAAAGTCGCAGAGTACTATAGTCGGGTATCCATTCATCGTGTCGTCAGCTAGAGGTCTAGGCCATGTCATCAAGATGTTGGCTGGCTTTAGATCGCGATGACGAATGGCGTTCCAACCACGCACGCGGCCCTCTACTGGTCGGCCCTGCATAGCGTAATCGCGTGTCTTTTTGTAATCCTGACCCGTCCAAAGATAGCAGAGAGCCTGTGAAATATCCCAGAAAACCTTCCAAAAGAAACCTTCGTCTGGGAGATGCATCTTGCGTTCTTTGTACCGCATAATTAGCGCATCCAAAGAACCGAGCTCGCAGTGCTGCATCCAGATTGAACCATACGTGTGATCAAGATCTGCTGTGTCGCTATCCATGATTGATACAATGTTTGGATGATTCCGGCATTGTTCCATGGTGGCAATCTCGCTGTGGATCGAATGGACACCATTTTGGTACGCAGTCACGCGCTTTTCGACGCATGTTTCGTTCAAAGGGCGATACTTCACAACGTAGACACCGACGTTCTGTTTGCCACCGTGGAAGCCTTGCGGAGCCTCTTCGAGTACGACATATTTGTCGCGCACGGACGTCTTGACCATGTCTTTGGAGGACATGGGTTGGTCTGTGAGACTTGCTTTACTTTTGGTGCCTGGGTTACTGGTGGGAAAGAATAGATCAGCAAATATGGAATGATATTTACTATGAACACCAATCATTGTGAGAGCTGGAATGACAGCTGTGAGTTGACGGGTCGTCTTGTTATCAACGTCTACATGTACAGCGATGTAGTGATAAATCTAGCCAGTGTGAGCTTGACACGCATACGGTCGATATTGCCACGCTGGGTAGGCATTCATCAGTTCAGTCGATCTTGGTACGAAAATGGCGCTAGAGCCGCTTTGATTGCTTGAATACAGACAGTATCAATGTGATTCTATAACATGAGACTAAATACGTGACGTGCTCTACTTTTGCTAGCAATATATCCATGCCTTTTGCGTACAAATCGAATTCGCGAAAAGATCTTGGTCAGTGGGCCGCGCCCCCCAGCGCTCACACTAAGCCCCACAAGCTATATCGGTCGGCGTGTTTGATGGGCTCACGATGAAATCGTCGTACGCGACGAGGCTTCCACTGTGGGGTGTGAGCTGGGGTAGTCCGCTGGCGTCCTTGGTAACGGTAAAGCGGGTCGAGTAGCTGCGGGAGTTGCATCGTTAGTATACTCCATCAGACTAGTACAATGCTCACGGAGTTGTGACTTTGGAACGTACTAGGCCTGAGAGCAGTTTCCACCATCGTATCTCGTCTCGATAACACCAAGCACCTGGTATGTCTTCTCTGCGCTCGTTTCCGAGTCGACAGTAGTCACGTTGGGCAGATGATTCCAAAGCTTGTTGCCTGCTACGGGGAGAAGCTCCTCCTTCAGCGCGACAATCTCTTCAGCGCCAGTGGCAGTGTTCTCAAGAACAATGAGCTGCCCGTTGGGTGTGAAGAAATCGGTAAAAGTGCTTGTAGCGGACGGGTCCTCCGCGGAGGCGTAGAGCCTACAAGTTTGGGTTAGTGCTCTAGTCGTTCTTGCCGTTTGCGGGAGAATCATGGGATATCGTACTCTTTGACGAAGGACTCAAAACCCACTTCGACCCCGGATCCTGTGGAGTACTGAGTCATTTCGACTGATGCTGCTACGCCCAAGAGGCAAACAGGTGTGATAAAAGAGGAGAGCTTCATTGCTGCTTTTGCTGCGTGCTTGTGGGATGTATTGTAAGGTGACGGGAAAGTTGATCCTAGAATGATTCATAACCTGTAGCTTTTATACCTATTCATATCGCACATGAGTTGGCCTACTCCACAACGAAGCAAAATAGTACTCAATCTATACCCTCTCCGAAGCAATACCGTGGCTAGCGATAGCAGCTTCACCGCTGCTACGCATGGATACAAACACCAGTCTGCTTAACGCATGCCGTCTGGTTGGTAAGTGAAAGCTCGCTGGCAAGACTGAAATAGCGATGCAGCCAGTCAGTCATGAACAACGAAGAACTCGGGTTTTTCTTCGAACAGAACGTCCTTACTTGATTTTGCTGCTTTCAAAGGGGAAGTCACATTCGCTAGCCACTGTATTCGAAATGCGATAGTCTAAGCATTCTACGAGATCTGGTCGGGCCGGCGCGGCGGTATATCCACATCGTGAAGGAAATTCGGCCGGGGAAAATTTATAGGTTGCGTCACTTGCTTGAGACGTCTTACCTTCTTGCACAGGGAGACAATAGAGAGAAGAACTCGATAGCTCATCTTTTTCTTGGACAAGATTGTGCTTCGTAACAACCCTAGGGTGATGTTGAGGGGCGTCGCCACGGTTTGGAATTTGAGCCCATTGACGCCTGGGCAATGATCACCGTCCAGCTTGTGGGCCACGATGCCTTGGCTGGACGTTCGAGCCACGATTGAAGGCCGTGTCGTGAAGAAAATTCTCCACAAAGATAATACAGGTGGGTGGTAGTCGTCTTGAAGGTGGGCCCTGTTCGTGATCATGGGACCTTCTGGCTTTCGCGCGCGAGCCTGTCCAATCGTTTCGCAACCATGAGGCATGCTCATACTTGTGCCGCTTCGACCATATATAGTCTGGAGTGTCGTGTTAGCAGCTCATGCCCGCAAGCGTGAATTTCGATGCCATGGAGCTGGGGCATCATGGGTAGAGAGGGAATGTGCCTCGCGCCTCATTCAAGGTACAAACTGAAATACTGGGTTGCGGTAAAGTCAACGAGCTTCCAAGGCAACGTGGACTTCTAGGTTGGGAGGCACCTAGGTAGGTATTCATCTTTTCCCATAGATTTTGTGCTCGCCTCTTTGGATAGGTGCATTACAGCTATGTTACCCAACCAGCGGGCAAGCTGCTCCTCAAGCTATGGAGAGACTGAGGTGAAGCATGGCAGCGTACCTTGGGAACTCGGCGCATTCTTTCGAAGATCAGTGGTGTCCAGCCGCCTCGACCGGGTAGGGCTGCCGGTAGATTTGCGATTGCGCAACAGAGCTGAAGACGTCGGGCGCCGAACGATTGCGCCATGGTATTGACCTTCCTGATGCTCGTTCTATCGTTCATACGGGTGTCGGCGTGTCTTCGTGATGCAGTGGGCCACGTATCGATTGCATTGCTGATCGGCAGGTGCAGAGGGATGGCACACTTGGGCACGGGCTAGTACGAGAGAATAGCAGACCGCTCTTGTGTTATGACATCTTCGCGCGCGACAACGTATTTCCCGTCGGTAACGGTAGTCAATGACGAAGTGAGTGAATGCGATGCGATGAGGGACCAATTTTCCCCATGGGATGTGGTGGAAAATGAGCCGGCATCTTGATTTGGGGTAGATCTAGAGGAATTGCCGATTGCGGGGTTGCTGCAGGAACGCGGAACCTAAAGCTGTACGTCATCTTCGGTACCTGGCGACGGCATGGAAGCTTGTCACCGCACTGTAGCACATGTATATATTCTGGCTATGCGACTATGATGTCGTTGCGTTTAGAGTTTCCAACTAGTATCCAGCAACGTTACCGCTGCTTTCACCATGCGACTCTTCACCCCAATCACTGCACTTGCTGCTGTTACTACCTTCACAATGGCACAAAGCGCACCAGAACCACCTCAGATGACCCTAATTTACCACATGGAAGCGCTCCTGGGAGAAAGATTCTCGCTCGGTTCTATTCCAACCGGGCAAGAACGTATCGTCATCCCTATCGTTGGAGGCACTTTCAAGGGCCCAAGAATAAGTGGTGAGTAGTCCTCTTGGCCTAAACATGTCATCGTGTTTCAAAGATCATGAGAAAAGGCTGGGATATCTCTTCGACAGCTCGTGCCTCGTGCTCTTATGTATCATGACGTCATGTCACTCACATCTTGTAAGGCAAAGTTCTCAATCTCGGCGCGGACTGGCGCCTTACGGACGCGCAAGGCGCTTTCCGACCAGACGCCCGATACAATATCCAGACCGATGACGGAACCTTCATATACGTTCAGACGATAGGACTCCCACCCGCTGCGGATGGTGCCCCCACGATGTTGCGAGGTCAATTCGAAACCGACACAAACGGAACTGCTGCGTGGTTGAACGATGTGGCTGCTGTAGGCGTCCTCAGAAGGAACGGAACGTCGAGTGTGATAATCGACATGTGGCAGGTACGTGGAGGGGAAAGAGAACAAGACGAAACTAAGGCTAACAAGCTCAGGCATCTCCACCTGCATAGCGGTCAGGCTTTTGTGTTGAAAATAAAAATAGAATCTAGATCGAAATAATCGTGCAATGCTTGATGCTGATTTCTCTTTTCACAATCCGGATGCGGGTGGCGGTTGTGGCTCACCGTGTGGCTGGTGGCCGAAAATTGACGCCGACCTCGCTCTTCCGCTAGTGCGCGTCTTCTTGCCTGTCACACCTGCATCAAACTTCACTCTATCTCGCAGCCCCCTCCGACTACTTCCGACCTCCAGGAATTCTATCATCATCTATCGTGCAATGATGACAGACATGCAACAATGGCAGATCTTACCAGCCGATCTGATAGAGCTTCAAATTGGCCAAGTTGAGCTTTTGTTGGCAATGTACCCTGACGAGATCATACTCGACGAGAACTCTCAGGGAATACTAGATATCCTGCGCGATACCGATGATGCTCGGTCCAGATCTGCAGCCAAATATACGCCGGTCATCCCAGTCATCCTTGACCTGCCAGTATCTACGCCCAACGAAGAGTCGTCGAACTCAAGGACATTGCGTCTGGATATCGGGGTACCTTTCGCATTTAGCGGTAGTGAGCCGCCTTTAGACCCACCGTCGGTAAAGGTTCGGGTGCAGCAACCGCAATGGATGAACAAGGCCGCCACGTCGCGGTTGACGTCGGACATTCCGGAAGATGAAGATCTGCTCAGTAAAATTGAGTACATCAGAGAAGCTGCAGTCGAATACCTGATGGAAATCGAGACGACCGAACTGGGGCTGGATCTTGCTACTGTGGACGCTGGACCGCTGGTAAGAGTTTGGTTCTATTTCCCATCGATCAGCACACGCTCCAAGCGCGACGATTTCATCAAGTTCGCTCCTTCTTACCAATTGACCGGCTTTCTTTACGCTGGCAAGCCAGGTCTTCTGTGCGTCGAAGGCGGATCACAAAGCATCGATGATTACATGAAGTACATCAAAACGGAAAGCTGGGGCGACATACCGGCCCATCACAAGAAAGTCAGCGAGCGACATCGAGAGCAATGTGAAAAGCGGGTCTTTCCGGACATGACTGAAATAACCGACACAGTCGGTGAGCGACGCGGTCAAAGAGCAAATAGAGGTGATATGAAGGCAATTGAGGAATGGCTTGTGGAGAGGGGACTAGGCGATGCTTTTACAAAGGTCTTAATGTAGTCCCTCTGTACTCGACCCCCACTACGGCCTCGCTACCTAACTTTACTCAAACATCCTCGACATGGAATATCAGAGTCGGAACTTCTCGCAAACCCTTCTCGTCTTCATCTTCATAGCACAAGCATACTTCCTGAATAGTCTTGTGGCCCAGTTTTGCCTTATGCTGAGAGAGCAAATGCAGTACGCCGCTTCCATTGGGTGTGCCGCATAACGCTATCGCCTCTTCAGACTCTATTGGGAAAGCTATACCTGGCCATCTCGGAAGCCAGGAGTCATACGAGATTCCTGGCTTAGCTGTCTCCTGCCGTTGTTTACGAAGAGAGGCAAGGATGATGCTACAGATGGCTCGTGTGTTCGCATTGAGAACCTGGTATCTTACTACAAGTCTTAGTTCTGGCATATACCGAGACCTAAAGTTAGTACATACATTCTTCCATTGCAAGAAAGTAACATCAGACCAATGTCGCAGCTCTGGGAGTTTGGCTACCAACGTCGCTGGATCTAGATTCCTACATGGATTCAGCATTGCTTCCGGCGTCGTGTTGCATTCTGCCAACAAAATACCGGCCTCGGGTTCTATCACGCTGTGGATATGCGCCATGGTGGCTGGATAGGTTTTACCGTTGACCGTAACGGTCTCGTCGTGATTGGTAAGGATACCCGCTGTGGTGGGAGAAGACTTGAGGGTAGGGCCTAGGGCTCGTACTAGGTTCGTAGCAGGAGTGGGATTCGGGCTAGCAAGAGTGAAAGTAACCCAACCCCACCTTTCCAGGTCATCAACGTCCTGAAATTGACTTTGACGCGGGCCGTCGGTCATATCTGCGATTGTGAGAGCTAGAAGGCGTTGTCCTTTCTCGATAGCTTCCTGGTATGTCAATGCGCCTTTCATGATTGTCCCAACTTCGGGCGTCTCATACTTATCACTCATATTTGGGGTGTTGGTATGCTATAGCCGACAGTTGAAGTCGAGCCGAGGAAGCGACCTCGCGTTTGTTAAGTACCTAAATTTTTGTACGCTAGATCAATACATCACTATAAGAATGCAACTGTGCACAGCACTATTCAACCTTCCAAACATCGTGAATGATTACTACCATTTCGCAAAAATACACACGAGACATTGCAAAAGTGCGCAATCTCGTTTGCATTCGCCGCGCTTCTGATGTGCACAAAGCCATTGTGAGCTCTCCAAGGACCCTCAACGCCACCGCCTCAATCTGATGGTAACGCGTTCCAAAGCAACATTTCCCTCCTTCGCATCAAGGCACCATCTGTATCTTTCCAGAATGTTCCGGTTTTTCATGTCTGCAAGAGAGCGACGTTAATGCAGGTGCTCATGGTAGAGGACCTAGTCCGTATTCGGTAAGGCTTTCGCCAGCGCGACGCGAACGCGTCTCCCAACCACCTCACGCTCTGCGCTGCCATCTACGTCACGATCTCAACAGTCATCTAGTCCTGTTTTTGTCGGACCTAAGCAGCTGCCTCAATTACTCATCAAGCTATATGTAGCGTAGTCTAGTAAGCAAAAGTCGATATCGATCACAATGTTGATGAGTACGATCTTCACTCAGCAATCCTCGCATTCGTGCGAGCGCAGCTGTCCACTACGACATAAACACGCTTGCGCATTTTCAACCACATTTTGCGAGCTCAGCCCGTTAACAGCTTATATTAGACAAGAGAAGAGAAGATAATTATGTCACTATTGTGGTAAACCGCATTTCGCAGGCCATCTCCTGCTTGTACTAGAGGCTGGAACCCGCCTTGCGCGCACCAGCAAAGGTGTTTTGTATACCGTCCCATAGCGGCTCGCCACCCTCGGTCATGTCCTTCCATGCTGGGCACGCGAGGCTCAACAGCGGCGACGCCAGGGTGTCCGTCACCAAGCTGATCGGGACTTCGAGGGTCGACAGCAGTGGAGAAAGCGAGTTGGGCAGGAATGTCTTGAGCAATTCGAACACGAAGCACAGGAGATTGTTGTTCTCGAGCAGGGAAGCTGCGTTGAGGACACCGCCAGTGACATTGTGGAGATCGAGGCCGGTGAAGGAGTTAACGGTGCCGGTGTTGCCGCCGATGCTATAAAGAGATGTCAGCCTATCACTCAACACTGAAGGTGGAAGATTTTGGATACGTACCTGCCAAGGACTGGATGCTTTGCGACCCACGAAATGATGTCTAAGTTCAGTGGAATCAGGCCGTACTCCACCGGCTTTCGGTACCAGTTCTCGGGGATTGTCTCGTGGCCCTTACGATACTCCATGGTTCCGTTTGCACACTCGTAGACGGCAAAGAACTTGCGGAAGATCTCTTGGGTAAGAACACCGTCGGGGTGCTCAGCTGTGTGGTTCGAGAGCAGACGACCGAGGAAGAAGTAGCCAGCGTTACGGCTGACCATGCCAGTGACGGGCCCATAATAGAAGTTGGGGTTGTGGGCGACGCTGTACTCCCAGCGGCGGGCAGCTTGGTCGGCCAGCAGATCCATGGAGAGAACACCGTTCTCATCGGCACGATCGTGGAAGTCGCGGAAAAGTGTCATGTTCATTGTCCAAGCATCACCAGTCACGTAAAGGTCGTCGCGCGTGAGCGATGAGTCCGACTCGATCCAGTTGTGCGAACCTTGAAGACCTCGAGGTTTACCTGGAGGGCGTAAGCATGAGAACACCTGGAATACGTCAGAGTGATAGTACTTACCGAGAAGACCAAGCAGGTTTCCTAGGATGTTGTTCGTGCCAGCAGTGGGGCCTCCGATGGAGAAACCAGGATCCAACGATAGTGGGTTTCCTGTCCAGACAGTACCCATGATACCGAGAACGAGAGCCAGCTCTGTGCCCATGCCCATCACTGGATATCACGCGTGTTAGAATTGGCCAGTCTACTTTGAGACGCATCAGACGAACCTTGGTTGATGGCCGCCACCACTTCCACGAAGCTGGTGACACCATCACGAGAGATGTATCCATGGTTAGCCAGAGCATTGAGTCCAGGACACGGTCCGCGCTGGTCGTCCTTCTTGGGAGCTTGGAAGGCGTGTTTGCCAGTGATGTCAATGGGTTTCTTTACATCAACGAGAAGTCTCTTGGCATGCTTGTACTCCTCCACCGATCGAATAGCCGCATTCAGCTTTTCGGGAGTGAGGCCTTCGAGGTGTCTGTGATGAAGAGATGAAGGAAAGGCATTGGCAAAAATGTTGCCCGAAAGGAGGGTGAGAAGGGAAAGCGAGAACTTCATAGCGAGCGGAATGGTTCGAAAAGATACCTGTGAGACAAACAGCCAAAGAGAGTCAAGGGAATAGTAATTAGATGGTGGAGTCTACGAGCATCATGTAAGCGTAAGCCACATGGAGATGAGCCGGCGGTGAGACGCGGACGAACTGCTGAATGCGGATGTGGCATAGCTGAGCGTTCGATTGCATCGGAGGATTTCTGGCAAAGTGACAAGCTAACCACTTTGTTTGCCCAGGCAGAGAAGCAACGACTATCATCATTAAACAATCCCAGGAGAATCGTGGGGAAGACCATGAACGACCGCGGCACGGTAAATGCCACCGAGTTTTGACTCCACTTATGCCAGGGACAGGACTGAAAGAGGACTAGACGAGAAGATCCAACACAGTCGATTTGGGATGTTGAAAAGGAGCAAGGCTGACGATACCCGAAACGTGGTCTGAAACAATTACACCCGATGCCAGGGCTCGAAAGAAAAGGAAAGAGCAGGCAGATCGCCAATAGTGGAGACGCAGTGTGAAGGTCCGATTAATTAAACGGCCCGTTCAACTGGGGCCAAGCTTATCTGTATCCAGAAAACCGAAGGTTGTGAGTTTACCCCTGCGGTCCGCTCCGGCTCCCTCAACGCTTCCAAGGTTGATGCTGTCGCCAACCGCGCTTTTGCATATAACATACATAACTTTTGATAACTCACTTTTCGTGATCGCTCTTCTTGGAGTTTGGTAGCATAGTACGACACATATGTAATCATTAAATGCCTTGGCGGAGATCCTTCGGATGAACGTACATACGTAATGTCGAAGGCCCACCTGACGCCTTCGAGAAGCACCGAAGCAAAGATGTCGGAAGAGATAAGTGGCGAAAATTTTGGCATTTTCAGTGGGACGCGCAGATGTTGAATCCCCCCTTGGTACGAGTGGTCTTCGAGAAGGGTTGTCCTTGGTAGAATCCCTGTCGTGGTTGCATTGTGGGCCCTGAGCGGCTTAACGCTCCTTTCCCCGCGTCCTAGCTTCTGAACCCAGCACGGCCTGTTGGCTTCACTCTGTGGACGATCGCACCCATTGCATCCACGCGCTACTGTCGTTCACGACCGAGTTCGGCGCTTAGTCTGAGTCCAGATCCAGCCTGGACTCTAGTCATGCCACTCACTGACGTGACTTCATCGGACTGGAAAATGTAATCATGTGGTACGTACACGCAATATGCCCGAAATGTTGAGAGCGTTGAACATGATGTCTCGAAATGCGGGAGCGACGAGAAGACCGAAGGTGTGTAGAAGATATAGTACATTATACAGTTCTCTGAAGATACGGTCTATGGGATATCCTTGGTTGTGACGCCTGTACTCCGTTTGTGTCGACGCCAAGTGGCTACAACACCAATATTGCCCATGAAGACTCATACATGTTCTCTTCCCATCATAGGAGGCTTGTTCCAGTCCTGGGGCTTACCATCATTGGCGTTCTCTGTGACCACCGAAGCATTCCTGTGCGTGACTTCCACCTCATGTGTTGCCACGATCCAACCCCTAGAGTCTCGTTCGGTGTCCCGTTTCGTCAACATGGCTCGATCGCTGTTGTCGTCCATGTCGTCCAATGGAATGAAGTTGTTCTCGTCCTTTGCTTTCGGTTTTATGGAGAGACGGACTGACTTCTCGGGGGCCGTAGAGCTGATGGTCGTGTTGTTGGTACTGTTGAACTTTGAACCTTTCGTCGAAAGGGCTTTGCTTGCTCCGATTGTCGACTGTATCTTCGGCCAGAACTTGGCGATCAATAGCCGGTGAGCAGGCATACATCCGCAGACGATCGAAACGTCGATTTCGATAAGACTCCATAGACCGGCGTCGACGTAATCCCAGGTGACATTCTGCGTATTAGAGAAGTGGATGAGGGATTCCAAGCGAATGACCGAGATGACGACGACGAAGATACCGACACCAAACATGGACATGACCATGACCTTCTTCTTGATACCCATGTTCAGCGCTGCTAGATGTTTCATCGGGAGCGCCATCACAACCACGTCGAGGAAGATGTTGATAGCGGCCGCGATCCAGCCTTGGAGATGGATGTTGTTGCAGCTGCCTTCGTGGAGTCCATCCCATTGATCCCAAGCCATGCTGATGGGCCGGCATTGCATGAGGGTGACGACGAAGAATACAACGGTGTAGACCCCACAGACGCCCATGACGCTGTAAGTAAGGATTCGAAAGCTCTTGGCCGGAAAGACGCGAAGGTAGAAGAAGAGAATCGAGATCTTGGAAACACCAAGGCCAGTCACGTAAAAGATTTCTCCCAGGAAGTAGTAGAACAGGACGTTGGTGATCTGGTCAGCTTTGAGAGTCCAAATGTCTCGTCCAAGACCGTTTTTAACCACTGTAACGTTGTAAGTGAAATGGTGGCCAAAGGTTTGTCGAAATCGTCTTACAGAAATGGGTAAAGACCGCGGGAGGTATAGCAATCAAGACAACAATAAACATCGTCAAGTCGTCCCATGATACCTGGCGGCCCTTCTTGCCTATACTAGCGGCCATTCTCAGGATGAAGGCTAATATAGCGACAACAGCTCCAGCTATGCCAATAGCCATGAAGGAGTCACCCTTGTAACGAACAGGTGCTCCACAACCAGTGCTGGTGATATTCTTGGTCTCTGTTACGCATCAGTATCCAAGAATGCGGCCTGCACGTTACGAGGGTATACTCACGCATAAGCTCATAGATCGTACATGTCTTCTGGGAGCAGGCGGCTACCGCAAGATTGAGGGCAGTGTTGGTGCATAAGCACTGCGAGGTGAGGTCTGTGGCGCATGTCGACTTGGGAAGCTCTTCCATAAAACATGCCAGCTATACCAATATGTCAGACAAGAGTTCAGTTACAGTCTTCATATAAGAACACATACAGCGCACTTTGGCATGTGTGCCGCCAGAGCCTCAAGCGGGTTCTGAGCATGAACGGCAGCCACGAAGGCCCCAAGAAAAGCTACCACAGTTCTTAACCGCATTGGGAAATATCATGTGCAGGTGTCGTAAAAGAAAGGCAAAATGATAGAGCTGAGGAAAGGGCGACAGCGGCTGGCTTCGGACAACGCTTCGTACGAATGTTTGAAGGTAGTAGGTTATGTACTACAGTAAATACCAAGCAAATAATCTGCACGGCGCTCGTGTGGAGTTGCGATAACACAAAATGTGCCCACTTGAGCGTTCTCACCCGGGCCAAGGGGAAATCATACCGAAATATGGATCGGTGGAGAGTTGGCAGGTCGGGTTACGAAAGACACCGAGAGGGGTGGAGAGCAAGGGATTGCTCTGCAAATGCCGTATTCAGTCGCTGGGGAACTGCCTTTGCACACCCGGTCACGGAGCCAGGGTTTGTACATACCGCGCACCTTCCCCCATTTTGACAAGCCCTTCAGAAGTCGTCTCTGGCACAGTCGGTGTCGTCGAGAATCCCTGGAGACGGCTCGCAGAACTACCAAGACATTCTGCCGTGCTTATGCGGACGGGGATGCTTTCCAGCACACGTCGGAAGCTGGCTGCGATGGACGTTGTTGGTGATGGAAATCCTCTGGAGCTACAGGCGCTGACTCTTACTCGTCCATAGACCCTTGAGGCCCACCCTGACCGCCAAGTCGATTCTAGCACGTGCATAGTGGAGTCGTGCATGGATTACGATCGATACAGGTACGTTACCTTCGAGGCGTCCTCTTGTGGCCGCGCTGGAGCCCTCGATCGACTTGGGTTGTGAAATTTGAGGTGGAGACTTTCGCGGCGTGGTTATCCGATGACGTTTGCGGCGTACGTTGGGCAGTCGTAACTACCGTGTACGGTAGCGACGAGGCGTGCCGCCGGCAGAAGAGGTTCAGAAGGATGCCAAGGTGCATATATTGGATGCAGCAGCGACGACTATCATGAGATATCCAGATTGAGCGAGATTCAAGCTAGACGACGGCTACGTTCTAACTTTGATCGTTGACTTGCAAAGTTCAGCCATCTCGCGGGAGTTTCCTTGCTACATGGAGGTAAGTTTACGCCAGCCAGGTTCGGCCCGACTTCCAGTGCTCCCAGGGTGGAAGTTCGGTCTAGCTTCAAACAACGCCTCGTCTCCCCGCTCAATCTCTTGACCTGCAGCTAGGAGAATTTCTGTCCTACGCTGACTCGAGAGCCTCGCATTCGTCACATTTGTCAGTGCGGGCGAGGATGCCGTCCGACATGGGAAGCCTTTCTACCATGCGCCTGGATCCACTAGCGCACGGGTTGTACTACCATCCTCATGCGGTAAGAACAGGCTGACCTGTAGGGGGAGGATTAGCCGCAGGTCGCATTCGTGAAATGTCAAGGACCAAAGGGGTAGATGGTCGATGATCGTAATGTTCACCACGTGTACCGCGACTACCGGTGGCGCTTCGTGATGGTTGATCGAGGCTGTCCTGCATGCCAATATAAGCTTTCACAGGGAAGCCCTCGTCGCTTTCTCTCCACACTCGTTCTCGCAACGACGTTGTATATCCAGTCCTTTGCTTTTTGTCTCTTCTTTTTTGCAAGGTTTTTACTACCTCTAATTCCGTCACCATGATTGTCATTAAGGCTCTTGCCGTCCTCTCTTTACTTACCAACTTCACTTCTGCACGCATCATGTCTGTTATCACGTGCCAATATCAATGAATGGGTGCTAATCAGACGATAGCGACGGCGCCGAGCACACTCCTTACCGCGGCGAGAATGTCAAGCGTGCTGTGAGCGCTACCAACACCACCACTCTTGAAGACTACGAGTATGTCGTTGTCGGATCTGGTGCCGGCGGTGCACCTCTCGCAGCCAGGCTAGCTCTTGCTGGCCACAAGGTCCTTCTCCTTGAGGCCGGTGATGACCAGACCAACACCACTCAGTACAACGTGCCCGTCTTGCACTCCGTTGCCGCCGAGTATGAGCCCATGCGATGGGACTACTTTGTCAAGCACTTCGACGACGAAGAAGAGCAGAGGAGGGACACCAAGCTCACCTATGAGTTGACCGACGGCACCCGGTACACTGGTCCCAGCCCTCCTGCCGGCGCCAAACCCCTCGGTGTTCTATACCCCCGTGTTGGTTCGCTCGGAGGCTGCACTGTTCACAATGCCCTCATCACTGTATACCCATACGAGAGTGACTGGGAGTACCTCCAGTCCATCACTGGCGATTCTTCTTGGGCACCGAGCAACATGCGCAAGTACTTCACCCGCTTGGAGAAGTCGCGCTACCTACCCAACAGCGTTGTTGGACACGGATTCTCCGGATGGCTCGAGACCTCACTGACCGACCTTACTTTGATCGTTCAGGACCTCAAGGTCATCTCCCTCGTCCTGGCGGCTGCTACTGGTATGGGCAAGAACCTTCTTTCTTCGCTCATCACCACCGTTACTGGCCTCGGTCAGGTATTGCTCCGCGACATCAACAACCCTGGCGCCAACCGCGATTCCGCCGAGGGCATGTGGCAGGTTCCTCTTGCCATGAAGATTCCTGAGTATAAGCGTGCTGGCCCCGTCGACTTCCTTCACCAAGTCATCAACGCGAAAAACCGGGATGGAAGCCGCAAGTACCATCTCGACATCCAGCTCAACACCCTCGTCACCAACGTCGACTTCAACCAGAACGGTACCACACCCAAGGCTACTGGTGTCAGCTTCTTGACTGGAAAGTCTCTCTACGGCGCTGACCCCAGGCGCCAGTCCGGATCTGCTGCTGGTAAGGGAACAAAGGGATCCGTCACTGCTACTCGCGAGGTCATCC
>Ga0265797_10000799_pt1 | contig 57210 bp, 49 predicted proteins | sample P2T30metagenome_FD_192433 | JGI IMG/M metagenome (GOLD analysis project Ga0265797, IMG submission 192433) | Plant litter microbial communities from East Loma Ridge, Irvine, California - P2 T30 | ecosystem: Environmental > Terrestrial > Plant litter > Unclassified | place: USA: California...
CGACTGGAGGGTGCGCGACCTCGTGCGCCACGTCACGCGTGAGCAGCAGTGGGTGCCCCTCCTGCTCGAGGGCGGCGATCCGGCCGAGGCCGAGAACTCGATCGAGCCGCTCGGCGACGACCTCGTCGAGGCCTGGCACCGCTGGTCGACCGCCGCGACGGCGGCCTGGCGCGAAGCCGACCCGCACGCCGAGGTGCGTCTCAGCGCCGACGTCGTCCCCGTCCACGAGTACCTCGCCGAGCAGGTCGCCGACGTCACCATCCACACCTGGGATCTCGCGCGCGCCGTCGGTGCCGACGAAGAGCTCGACGACGCCCTGGTCGAAGCCGTCTGGGGCGTCTTCGAGCCCCAGAAGGACGCCCTCGAGGCGTCCGGGCTCTTCGCCTCGCCCGTCCCCGTCGGCGACGACGCCCCGCTGCGGATCCGGCTGCTCGCCCTGACCGGGCGCGACGCCCGCTGAGCCCTCGCGGCGACCCGCGCCCGACCCCGGGGGCCGACCCGCGCCTCCCGGGTGTTCATCACCCGACCCTGGCAAGCTCGGCGGCATGACCGATCCGATCGACCGCCCCTGGCTGCACAGCTACGCCCCCGACGTCCCCGCCGACATCGAGCCCGTCACCGGCAGCCTCGTCGACCTCATCGACGACGCCGTCGCCACGCACCGCGGCCGGCCCGCCCTCGAGTTCTTCGGTCGCGAGACCTCGTACCGCGATCTGGGCGATCAGATCTCCCGGGCGGCCGAGGGGCTCAGGAGGCTCGGTGTGCGTCGCGGCGACCGCGTCGCCCTGATCGTGCCCAACAGTCCGCAGCACGTGGTCGCGTTCTACGCCGTGCTGCGCCTCGGCGCGGTCGTCGTCGAGCACAACCCGCTCTACACCGACCGCGAGCTGCGTCACCTCTTCGAGGACCACGGCGCAACGATCGCCGTCGCGTGGGACAAGCTCGTCGACCGCCTGAGGGCGCTGCCGTCCGACCTGGGGCTCGCCACGGTCGTCTCGGTCGACGTCACGAAGGGCATGCCGCTCGCCACCCGTCTCGCCCTCACCCTGCCGATCCCCGCCGCCCGGAAGTCGCGGAGCGCGCTGACCGACGGCGCGACCGGCGACGCCACGTTCGACGACCTGCTGTCGAACCGCCCGATCAAGAGGAAGCACCCTCGGCCCGACGTCGACGACGTCGCCCTGCTGCAGTACACCAGCGGGACGACGGGCTCGCCGAAGGGCGCCATCCTCACGCACCGCAACCTCCGCAGCAACGCCGAGCAGGGGCGCGCCTGGGTGCCCGGGCTCGTCGAGGGGGCCGAGACCGTCTACGGCGTGCTGCCGTTCTTCCACGCCTACGGGCTGACGCTCTGCCTCACCTTCGCGATGAGCCTCGGGGCCCGGCTCGTGCTGTTCCCGAAGTTCGACGTCGACCTCGTGCTCAAGGCGGCCAGGAAGCACCCGCCGACCTTCCTGCCGGCGGTGCCGCCGATCTACCAGCGTCTCGCCGACGGCGCCCGCGAGAAGGGCGTCGACCTGTCGTCGGCCCGCTTCGCGATCTCGGGCGCGATGAACCTGCCGAACCCGGTCGTCACCGCCTGGGAGGGCGTGACGGGCGGCATGCTCGTCGAGGGGTTCGGGCTGACCGAGACCTCCCCCGTCGCGCTCGGCAACCCGATCGGCCCGACCCGCCGCGTCGGCACGGTCGGCGTGCCCTTCCCGTCGACGGAGGCGATCGTCGTCGATCGGGACTCCCCCGATCCGACCCGCCCCGTGCCTCCCGGGGCTGCTGGTGAGCTGCTGCTGCGCGGTCCGCAGGTGTTCCGCGGGTACTGGAACCGCCCCGACGAGACGGCCGAGGCGTTCCTCGAGGGCGGGTGGTTCCGCACCGGGGACATCGTCAGCATGAGCGCCGACGGGTACGTCACCATCGTCGACCGCATCAAGGAGCTCATCGTGACGGGCGGCTTCAACGTGGCGCCGTCCGAGGTCGAGGAGGCCGTGCTCGGCGCCGACGGCATCGCCGAGGCCGCCGTGGTCGGGGTGCCCCGCGCCGAGGGCGGCGAGGACGTCGTGGCGGCGGTCGTGCTCGAGCCGGGTGCGACCCTCGACGAGGCCGCCGTGCGGGATCACTGCCGCGGGCGTCTGGCCGCCTACAAGGTGCCCCGGCGCGTCGTCGTCGTCGACGAGCTGCCGAAGTCGCTCATCGGCAAGGTGCTGCGTCGCCAGGTGCGCGACGCCCTCATCGCGGCCCGCTAGAGGGGTCGAGCCGGTACGACTAGAGCCAGCGGGCCCGGTCGAACGGCCAGAACACGACGAAGGCCCGGCCGACGACGTTCTCTTCGGGGACGAAGCCGGCGTAGGGGCCGCTCTGGTGCGCCCGCGAGTCGGCGGAGTCCTCGCGGTTGTCGCCGAGGACCCACAGCGCCCCCTCGGGCACGGTGACGTCGAAGGGCGTCAGCGAGGCCGGATCGCCGTCGGGCACGGTGATGTACGGCTCGTCGATCGGCTCGCCGTTGACGAGGACGCGCCCCTCGGCGTCGCAGCACGAGACGGTGTCGCCGGGCAGACCGATGACGCGCTTGACGAGGTCCTGCCCGGGCGCCCCCGGCAGCCATCCGCCCGGGTCCTCGAAGACGACGATGTCGCCGTGGTGCAGCGGCATCACGCTGGAGGCGAGCACGTTGACGACGAGCCGGTCGCCGATCATCAGCGTGTTCTCCATCGACGCGGACGGGATGTAGAACGAGCGCACGAGATAGGTGCGGACGCCCCACGACACGAGCAGGGCGATCAGCACGATCACGATCAGGTCGCGCACGAGGCGGAACGGCCGGTGGCGGCGAGGAGGCGCGGTGTCGGTCACGACGTCATCCTCTCAGGCCGTCGCTGACGGTCAGATCGACGACCACCCGAGTCGTTCGAGTCGGGCGAGCGCGTGCTTCTCGGCGACCGGGCGCGGTCCGAGGACGGCTCCGATCCCGTTCAGCATGACCTGCGCGGGGCCGGCGGCCGGCAGGGCGACCGGCCCGATGTGCGGGGGCCTGAGGTCGAGCAGGTCCCGGAACCGCGGCTGCAGAGTGCTGACCGCTCCGGTGAACAGCAGCGGGTAGCCGGCCCTGAGCACGGGGAACAGCGGCGGGTGCTTGATGAAGCGCACGACGTCGTCGGTGCGGGCCGTCCGCTCGAGGATCCCCCGGCGGTCGAAGTCCATCAGCTGCCGCTGCATCTCGGCGGCGCTGCGCGGCGGGTTCGGCACGCCCATCAGCTCGCCCGCGACGGCCCATTCGCGCACGTAGGCGTCCGGCCCACCGGGGATGGGAGCCTTCCCCCACTGCTGGTACGCGGCGAGGAACGAGTCCGCGAAGGCCATGTGCACCCAGCTGAGCAGCTCGGGATCGTTGGCGGCGTAGTCGTGGGTGACGCCGTGGCGGTCGTCGTACTGCCCGACGACCTTCGTGTGCAGCCGCGAGACCCAGTTCGAGGCCTGGGTCGCGGCCTCCTGGCTGCCGTAGGTCACGGTGTAGATCCAGCGGATCGTCCCGGCCAGTCGCCCCAGCGGGTCCTCTCGGAACCGCGAGTGGTCGTGCACACCGGCGAGCGCCCCGGGGTGCAGCGCCTGCACGAGCAGCGCGCGCACCCCCGCGGCGATGGTCGACATGGCGCCGTGAACGGCCCAGACGGCGGAGCCGGGCAGGAAGAACCCCTCGTCGTCGCCCTTCTCCAGGTCGGTGATCCACTGCGGCGTGCCCGTGTACTGCCCGTTGAAGGTGTACTGCAGACGGGAGCGGAGCGGTTCGGTCAGAGCGGGCATGCCTCGATCATGCGCCTCGCGACCTGGGCGCGCCGTGCCGACGGACGCCGCGCCTCCTGACGGTCCCGAGAGACGCAGGAGGCGCGGCGCGCGTCGGCGACGGCGGGTCAGCCCCCGTGCGCCTCGACCGAGACGGACTGCCACTCGTTCCACGTCGCGAGGCGCGACTCGTAGTCCTTCGTGGCGATCTCGAGCGGGGCCTTTCCGAAGAAGATCCGGAGGGGCGGCTGCTCGGCGTCGACGACCTTGAGGATCGCGGCACGCGTGGCCTCCGGGTCGCCGGGGTCGGCGGCCGAGGGCCGCTTCGAGGCGGCCTCCCGCACGCTCGCGTACTCGTCGAGCTCGTCGCTGCGTGACGCGGAGGGGCCCGACCAGTCGGTGCTGAACCCTCCGGGCTCGACCAGGGTGACGCTGATGCCGAAGCCCGCCACCTCCTGCGCGAGCGACTGGCTGATGCCCTCGAGCGCCCACTTCGACGCGTGGTAGATGCCGACCGTCGGGAACGCGCTGATGCCGCCGATGCTCGAGACCTGCACGATGTGACCGGAGCCCTGCTCGCGCATGATGGGCAGAGCCGCCTGCGTCACCCAGAGGGCCCCGAACAGGTTCGTCTCGAGCTGCCCCCTGGCCTCGCTCTCGCTGATCTCCTCGACCATGCCGAAGTGCCCGTAGCCGGCGTTGTTGACCACGACGTCGAGGCGGCCGAACGTCTCGGCGGCCTCCTGCACGGCCGCGAAGTCGGCGGCGCGGTCGGTGACGTCGAGCTGCAACGGCAGGAAGGCGTCTCCGTGCTGCTCGACGAGACCGGCGACGTCGTCGAGGTTCCGTGCGGTGCCGGCCACGCGATCGCCTCGTTCGAGTGCGGCCTCGGCCCACTCGCGGCCGAAGCCCTTGGATGCTCCGGTGATGAACCAGACCTTGCTCACGGTGTTCCTCTCGTCGGGTGATGGTGTCTCCGATCCAACGCCCGCATGTCTGGACGGCGTCCGAACGCGCCCGCCCCGACCGACGCTGCACGGAGCGCACGATCGAACGGCCTCGTTCGCCCTAGAGTGAGGGGGTGACCATCGAGACCCCGCGTCCCTGGCTTGACTCCTACGCCCCCGGCGTCCCGCACGAGATCGAGCCCGTCACGGGCTCTCTCCTCGACCTGGTGGACGGCAGCGCGAAGCGCTACCCGAAGGCGGTGGCGCTCGAGTACTTCGGGGCCACGACCTCGTACACCGAGCTCGTCGAGCAGATCGCCCGGGCGGCCGAGGGACTGCGGAAGCTCGGCGTGGGCCACGGCGACACCGTGGCCCTCGTGCTGCCGAACGGCCCGCAGCACGTCGTCGCGTTCTACGCCGTCCTGCGTCTCGGCGCCGTGGTCGTCGAGCACAACCCGCTCTACACGCCCCGCGAGCTGCGTCACCAGTTCGAGGACCACGGCGCCAAGATCGCCATCGCCTGGAACAAGGTCGTCGACACGATCCAGGCGTTCCCCGACGACGTCGCCGTCGACCACGTGGTGTCCGTCGACGTGACGAAGGCCATGCCCTTCGGCACGCGACTCGCCCTCCGTCTGCCGATCGCCAAGGCGCGAGAGTCCCGCGAGCGCCTCTTCACGCCGGTCCGCGACACGACCCCGTGGGAGGACGTCGTCGGCTCGCGCCCGATCCGCTCCAAGCACCCCCGCCCCGAGACCGACGACCTCGCGGTCATCCAGTACACGAGCGGCACCACCGGCACGCCGAAGGGCGCGCAGCTGACGCACCGCAACCTGCTCTCGAACGCGGCGCAGTCGCGGGCCTGGGTGCCGACCATCGAGCAGGGCGCCTGCACCGTCTACGCCGTCCTGCCGATGTTCCACGCCTACGGTCTGACCCTCTGCCTCACCTTCGCGATGAGCATGGGGGCGCGCCTCGTGCTGTTCCCCGCCTTCGACCCGGCGCTCGTGCTCAAGGTCATGAAGAAGCGACCGCCGACCTTCCTGCCGGCCGTCCCGCCGATCTACACGCGCCTCCGCAAGGCGGCCGACGACGCCGGCGTCTCGCTCCGCGGCGTCGAGGTCGCGATCTCGGGCGCCATGCCCCTCTCGGCCGAGGTCGTCGAGCCGTGGGAGGCCGAGAGCGGCGGCTGGCTCGTCGAGGGCTACGGCCTCTCGGAGTGCTCCCCCGTGCTGATGGCCAATCCCGTCGGGCCCACCCGCCGCGCCGGGACGGTCGGACTGCCGCTGCCCAGCACCGAGGTGCGCGTCGTCGACCCCGACCAGCCGACGGTCGACGTCGCCGCCGGCGAGTCGGGCGAGCTCATCGTGCGCGGCCCCCAGGTGTTCACCGGCTACTACCGCAAGCCGCAGGCGACGAGCGAGGTGTTCGTCGACGGCGACTGGTTCCGCACGGGCGACATCGTGACGCTCGACGACGACGGCTTCGTCCGGGTCGTCGACCGCATCAAGGAGCTCATCATCACCGGCGGCTTCAACGTGTCGCCCTCCGAGGTGGAGGAGGTGCTGACGCGCTTCGACGGCGTCGTCGACGCCGCCGTCGTGGGGATGCCCAGCCCCGGGGGCGAGCAGGTCGCCGCGGCGATCGTCGTCGCACCGGGCGCGCAGGTCGACGTCGCCGAGCTCCGCGCCTTCGCCCGCAAGCACCTCACGCCCTACAAGGTTCCCCGTCGCATCGTCGTCGTCGACGCCCTGCCGACGTCGCTCATCGGCAAGGTCCTGCGCCGCAAGGTGCGGGACGAGCTGCTCGGGCACTGACCGACGCGAGCCGCCCCGCGGCGGGGCCCCGCGCATCGGGGCCCCGCGCGTGGTCCTAGTCGGTCGTCCCCTCGCGGTACCCCTCGGCCAGCCACGCCAGTCGACGGAGCGTCTCGCGGTTGCGCGGACCGAGCAGCAGCGCCTGGATCGCCCGGGGCACGAGCGCGCCCGGACCGGAGACGGCGTCCTCGGTCATCGTGACGTGGGTGCCGCCCGAGACGGGCTTCAGGGCGAAGGCGACCCGTGCCTCCCCCATGGGCCACCCGCGGGCGATCAGGACGACGCGACGGGGCGGCTCCCATTCGACGATGCTCGTCGTGTCGTCGATGACCGCCGGCCAGACGCCGAACGAGTGGCTGATCTTCGCCCCGGCCTCGGGCCAGGCCCGCTCGACGGCGCGGACGCGTGATGCGCCGACGACCCAGCTGGGATACGACCAGCCGTCGCCGAACACCCGGAAGACGTCGTCGGGCGACGCGTCGATGAACCTCTCCTCGATGCTCACTTCTTCTCCGTATCGTCGGGCCCCAGGCGGGGCAGGCGGGTGATGCCGAACTCGTGGCGCAGCGCGCTCCGGGCGGCGTAGGCGCCGCCCATGCCGTGCACGCTCGGGCCGGGCGGGACGGACGACGACGCGAGGTACACCCCGGGCACGGGGGTCCGCCACGGTTCCGTCGAGACGACGGGTCGAGCGACCAGCTGGCGGAGGCTCGGCGCTCCCGAGGCGATGTCGCCGCCGATGTAGTTCGGGTCGTGGGCCTCGAGCTCGTCGGCGCTGAACGAGTGCGACGCCAGGACGACGTCGCGGAACCCGGGGGCGAAGCGTTCGATCTGCGCGGTGATGACCTCGGTCATGTCCCGGGTGCTCCCCGACGGCACGTGCGCGTAGGTCCACAGGGAGTGCTGTCCCTCGGGCGCCCGGGTGTCGTCGACGACGCTCGGCTGGACGACCAGGACGAACGGGTCGTCGGACTCCCGCCCGCGGGCCACGTCGTGCTCGGCTCGCGCGACGTCGGCGCGATCGCCGCCGAGGTGCACGGTGGGCGACCCGCGCAGGGCGTCGACGGCCCAGGGCACCGGACCGCTGAGGGCGAAGTCGACCTTCGACGCGCCTCCTCCGTATCGGAACCGCTCGAGACGGCGGCGGTAGCCGTCGGGGAGGCGCGGGCCGGCCATCGAGATCAGCTGACGGGGCGTCACGTCGAGCAGGGCGACGTCGCTGTCGAGCTGTCCGAGGTCGGTGATCTCGGTGTCGGTCTCGATGACGCCGCCGTGCGCGCGCAGGTCGGCGGCCAGGGCGTCGGCGATCGACTGGCTGCCGCCGCGGGGCAGGGCCCAGCCCCGCCCGTGGCCGTGGACCGCGAGGGTGAGACCCGCGGCGGAGGCCGACAGGCTCGGCATCGGCCGGATGGCATGCGCCATGACGCCCGCCAGCAGGGCGCGCGCCTCCCGTGTGCGCAGCCCCGCGTCCCACCAGGGCCCGCCCTGCCCGAGGATCCTCAGACCGAACTCGATGACGGCGCCGGGGTGTCTCGGCACCTGGAGGATCGGCGAGAGCGTGAACTGCGAGATCTCCGCCTCGAGCTCGACGAGACGCTCGAACATCAGGCGCCAGGTCCGCCCGTCGACGCCGAGGCCGTCGACGGTGCGATCGAGGTCGCGGTAGGCGACGCCGGCCGTGCCGCCGTCGACCGGGTGGGCGTACGAGATCTCGGGCACGATCATCTCGACGCGCTGCTCGAGACCCCACCGCCGGAAGAACCCGGACGCCATCGCCATCGGATGCACGGCCGAGCAGATGTCGTGCCGGAAACCGGGCAGCGTCAGCTCGGACGTTCGCGTGCCGCCCCCCAGCGTCGACGCCCGCTCGACGAGCTGGACCCTCAGCCCCGCCCGGGCGAGCACGACCGCCGCGGCCAGCCCGTTCGGGCCGGCCCCCACGACGGAGGCGTCGAAGGGACGACTCATCGGCTCCGCCCCGACACCGCCCGGACGGTCGCGAGACCCGCGCCCAGGGCGGCGGCGACGGCGATGCCCCGGCTCACCCCGCGGTTGCGCGTGTACCAGATCTGAGGGCTCGTCCTGTGAGCCATGTCGCTGAAGATCCCCCGCGCGCCGTGATCCCCGGCCGTGGGCTCGTAGAGGTTGTCGGGGAGCATCGGCTCCTTCTTCTGAGGCGCCTGCTGACCGGAGTACCCGGTCTTCGCGAGGAAGACGTCCATGAATCCCGCGGCGAAGCGGTTGCCGAGGATCGTCCCCAGGGTGGGCTCGCCGATCCACGACCGGCGGCGGGGCTTGTCGGCGACGTCGGCGATGGCCCGGGCCCCCACCTCGGGCTCGTAGATCGGCGCGACGGGCATGGGGTGCTCGGGCAGGGTCGTCCGCACCCAGTTGAACTGGATCGTGTTGAGGGCCGGCATGTCGACGGTCGAGATCCGGACGGCGCTGTCGTTGTGCAGCAGCTCGGTCGTGACCGACTCGGTGAACCCCTGGACGGCGTGCTTGGCCGCGCAGTACGCGGCCTGCAGGGGGATGCCCCGGTGGGCGAGAGCCGAACCGACCTGGATGACGTGACCGGCGTCTCGCGGGACCATCCGCGAGAGCGCGGCACGTGTGCCGTTGACGAAGCCGAAGTAGTTCACGGCGGTGGCGCGCTCGAAGTCGTCCGGGTCCGTCTCGAGGAACTCCCCGAAGACCCCGACCATGGCGTCGTTCACCCAGAGGTCGATGGGGCCCCACTCGGACTCGACCCGGTCCGCGGCGGCCTCGACCTGCAGACGGTCGGCGACGTCGGTCGGGATTCCCAGCGCGCGACGCCCTGCGGCCTCCACGTCGGCGACGGCGCCGTCCAGGCCGTCCTGGCCGCGAGCGAGGACGGCGACGTCCCAGCCGCGGGCGGCGAGCTCCCGGACCGTGGCCCGGCCGAGTCCGGCGGTTCCTCCGGTGACGACGGCGATCCTGCTGGTGCTCATGCTTCTCCTCGACTCATCCTCGCGTTCACGGGTCTCCGACGGTAGTCGTTCACGACCGAGGAGGCGCGACTCACGTGAGTCGCGCCTCCTCGGTGGTCACCGTGGCGCCGGCCGCTCGGTGCTAGATGTCGAAGCCTCCGAAGTCGCCCCCGCCGAAGTCGCCGCCGCCGAACCCGCCGCCGCCGAAGTCACCGCCGCCGAAGTCCCCGCCCCCGTCGCCCGCGCCGGAGTCGGCGCCCGCCGTCTCCGTTCCCGCGTCGGCGGAGTCCGCGCCGGTGTCGCCCTCGCCGCCGCCGTCGCCCTCGCCGCCGTCACCCTCGCCGCCGTCGGCCGTGGCCCCGGCGTCGGGCAGGAACGCGCTCACGAGGGCCGAGCCGATCACGAAGCCCGCGACCGTGCCGAGCAGCGATCCGCCGATCATCGACCCCATGCCCGGTCCGCGACGACCGGCGCCGCCCTGCTGCCCCGGGCCACCGCCGCCGCCGAGCGTCCGCTCGAGCGTTCCGGGCTGACGGAGCTCCGAGCGGGTGGCGGCCTGCGCGAGCGAACCGGCGTCGTCGCCGCGCGGACGCTCACCCTCGGGCGACTGGGCGCTGAGCTCGTCGAACACGAGTCGTCGCTGCTCGGGCGTGAGCTTCTCGAACGCCTCGGCGTGCACCTGCTCGATGGTCTCGGGCGGCGCCGTTCGCAGCAGATAGCGGTAGCGCTCGACGGCGATCTCGTCGTCGCTGCGGGCGGGGGCCGCCGTGCCGGGCCGGGCAGGGGGCTGCTGGTCGTAGGACTGCTGACCGTACGGCTGGTCGTAGGACTGCTGACCGTACGGCTGGTCGTACGACTGCTGACCGTACGGCCGCGGGTCGGCCGCGGGTCGGCCGCCGGGCTGATCCGGTCGCTGGTCGTCTCGGCCGAGGAGCCTGTCGAGGAATCCCATCGATGCGTTCCGTTCCGTGTCGGTGTGCGCGGTGCGGAAGCAGCCGCACGCACGACAGTAGGACCCGGCGCCCCCCGCCGCCTGAGCGCGCCGTGCGGATCAGCCGTGGACGTCGTCGCGGGGCCGGGTCGGCCCGGCGTCCGCACCGCGCCGCCGTCGCCGGAGCAGGGCGCGGATCACGAGCCAGACGACGACCCCGGCGATCGCTCCGTAGACGATGTAGTCGAGGTACTTCGCGTACTGGTCGATCAGCTCGTACTGCGTTCCGAGGGCGGCGCCCAGGGCGATGAGGAGGGTGTTCCAGATGCCGCTGCCGACGATCGTGAAGAGCGAGAAGGTCGCCAGCGGCATGCGGTCGGCGCCGGCCGGCAGCGAGATGAGACTGCGGACGCCGGGGATGAAGCGCCCGAAGAACACGGCCGAGCGACCATGGCGGTGGAACCACCCCGCGGCCTTGTCGAAGTCCTCGCGCTCGACGAGCGGCAGCTTCGAGAGCCACCGGATGCTCCGCTCGAGGCCGAGCTTGGCCCCGAGCAGGTACAGCACGAGGGCGCCGACGTACGCGCCGAGCGTCGTGACGACGATGAGCAGCCCGATGTTCATGTCGCCGCTTCCGGCGAGAGCGCCGGCGAGCGGCAGGATCAGCTCGCTCGGGATCGGCGGGAAGATCGTCTCGATGAACGTCAGGAGGCCGACGCCCCACTCGCCGAGCGCGTCGATGACCCGTGACGCGATGCCGACGATGCCCCCGCTCTCGGTCAGCGATCCGGGGGCGGATGCGGCGGACAGGAGGGCGCTCGGGGCGGCGGAGGAGGTCATGGATCCCTGGGTCGGTTCGGGTCCCGCTCGGGTCGGGCTCGGATCGGCAGGTCGAGTATGCCGGGCCTGCCTGGGAGGGGACCGCCCGCGTCAGGCCGAGCGGCCGCTTCCCCGGCGACGCCCGACGAGCCCCGCGACGAGCCGCCAGCCGACCAGGAGCACCCCGAGCACGACGGCCGTGACGACCACGAAGCTCGGCTCGATCCCCTGACCCGAGGCGACGCGCAGCAGGACGCCGACGACGACCGTGGAGACCCAGACGACGAGACCGGCCCGCGGACCCGCCGGCGGCCATCCGACGCCGAGGACGCTCGCCCAGCCGACGACGAGGCCGACGGCGAAGGGCCAGGTCGTCGTCAGGACCCCGAGCGGGTCGAGCGCCTCGGCGTGGCTGCTGCGCCCGATCAGCACGAACACCAGGACGAACGCGAGATCGACGACGAGCGCCCACCAGGAGGCGCGGGGACGTCGGGTGCGGACCGGACGGGTGGTCATGGGAGCCTTCCGAGAGGGGACGGGGTCACGAGGGCTGCTCGAGGGTCTGCGAGAGCTCCGACAGCAGGTCGTCGATCTGCGGGTCGACCAGGCGCTCGACGGCGTCGCCGATGCGTCCCCGCTGCTCGACCAGGGCGAAGCACACGGTGGTGCCGACCGAGTGCGCGTGGTCGTCGGCCAGCGCCAGTTCCCGGCGCAGCGCCTCCTTCGCCTCGTCCGTGTACTCGACGGGGGTGCCGGGTCGGGACCCGGCAGGAGGCGCGTCCTCCTCGGCGAGGCCGGCCAGCGTGAACAGGAACGGCTGACCCGGATCGGGCTCGGGGTCCACGTCGAGTCCCTCGAACTCGAGATCGAGACCGACATCGGGTCGATACGCGCTCTCGTCGGCGCTCTCGGCGTCCCGGCGCAGCTCGCGATCGACGAGCGGCAGGTTGCGCGCCGTGTACGCCTCGACCTCGTCGTCGACGATGTGGCGGAGTCGGTTCAGCAGCGCGTGCTGGACGGCGTGGGGCACGTCGCGGTCGAAGCCGGCGGCCGTGGCGACCGGCGAGCCGAAGCAGAGGCGGCAGACCCGGGTCCGGCCGCGCGCGGTGCCGATGCGCCACCGGGGCAGCCAGCGCAGCCAGGCGTCGACGGCGCTCTGGACGCGCCCTTCGATCGAATCGGCCATGCCGTCGAATCTACGGGCATCCGCCGGAGATGGCGCGGTCCGCCCGGGCGATTCCCCGGGGCCGACGCCCGTCCGACGTCAGTCGACCGTGACGAAGTCGATGAGGCGCTCGACCGGACCGAGCAGGGCGGGCTCGAGGTCGGCGAACGTCCGCACGCGCGACAGGATCCGCTGCCAGGCGGCGGCGATGTCGGCCTGATCGTCGTGAGGCCAGCCGAGGGCGTCGCAGATGCCGTGCTTCCACTCGATCGAGCGGGGCACCGTCGGCCAGGCGGAGAGACCGAGCCGCGCGGGCTTCACGGCCTGCCAGACGTCCACGAACGGGTGGCCGACGACCAGCACGCTCTCGGCGGCGGGGCCCCGCATGACGGACTCGGCGATCCGGCTCTCCTTCGATCCGGCGACGAGGTGGTCGACGAGGACCCCGACCCGGCGCGTCGACGAGGGGCGGAATCCGGCCAGCACCTCGGCCAGGTGATCGACGCCCTCGAGGTACTCGACGACGACCCCCTCGATGCGGAGGTCCGAACCCCAGACCTTCTCCACGAGCTCGGCGTCGTGGCGTCCCTCGACGAAGATGCGGCTCTCGCGGGCGACGCGCGCGCGGGCGCCGTCGACGGCGAACGAGCCCGACGCCGTGCGGGCCCGGCCCGCCGGCGCGGCACGCGGCACGCGGAGCGCCACCGGCGCACCGTCGATCAGGAACGAGCCCGACAACGGGAACGCCCTCACCCGCCCCTTCCAGTCCTCCAGCTCGACGAGGCCGGCGGAGACCCGCACGATCGCGCCCGTGAATCCGCTGCCGAGCTCTTCGACGACGAGGTCGCGGACGGCGTCGGTCGGGGTCGCGACCGGACGCGCGGAGCGCTTCCAGTCGCCGCTCAGGACGTCGTCGCCGTATCGGTCGTCAGTCACGGGGAGGGAGGCCTCTCTGCTGTGGTCGGGGCTGGTACGGGCGCGGCGGCCCCTTCGTCGGAGGCGAGGACGCCTCGCCGGAGCGCGGTGCCGGGCGCGGTGCCGGAGTCCTGCCGGCGCCTCCCGCGACCTCGCGCGACCCGGCCCCCGGCGCCGACGTCGCGACGACCCCGCGCGGGCCCCTCGGCTCGTCGCGCGACGCCGACCGCTCGGTCGGGACCCGGCGCTCGGTCGAGCGCGGCGGGGTGAAGCCGGCGGTGAGCACCCAGGTGAACCAGACGAGCATGCCGACGACGTAGACGATCGACAGGGCCAGGGGGATCCACCACGACCCGGCGATCCCGCCGTCCTGCCCGAGGAGGGCGACGACGACGAGCGCTGCGACGAACCAGAGGGCCGCCGCCGTGCTGCGGGCCAGGTAGACGGCCAGCCTCCGGCGGAGCTCGCGACGCCGCGACGCGTGCTTCCAGTGGGTTCCGCGGGGCACGAGCAGGTGGCGCACCGGCGTCCAGGCCAGCGCCGCCGCCGAGAGGAGATAGACGACGACGAGGGCGAGGACCGTGGCCGCTGTGACGAGCAGGAGGTCGTCTCGGCTGGCGAAGGCCGCTCCTCCCCCGCCGGGGGAACGGATGATCGTGACCCTGTCCGGCAGCAGCGACGACGCCGCAACGATGACCACGACCAGACCCGCCACCGCCACCCCGACGGGGGCGGCGGGGCGGATCCAGCGGGGCGCGCTCATCCGGCGGCTCCGCCTCGGGATCGGACGACGACGACCATGCCGCCGCGCGTCAGGCCTGCGCGCGCTCGAGCACCAGCTCGCGCACGCGGGCCGCGTCGGCCTGGCCCTTCATGGCCTTCATGACCGCACCGATCACGGCGCCGGCCGCCTGCACCCGGCCGTCGCGGATCTTCGCGAGCACGTCCGGCTGCCCGGCGAGGGCCTCGTCGATCGCGGCGATCAGGGCGCCGTCGTCCGAGACGACCTTCAGGCCGCGCTTCTCGACGACCTCGACGGGAGACCCCTCGCCGGCCACGACCCCTTCGAGCACCTGACGCGCCAGCCGGTCGGTCAGGTCGCCCGACTCGACCAGCGCGATGAGCTCGCTGACGTGGAGGGGCGAGACGAGGCTCGACGCCTCCACGCCCCGGGCGTTCGCCAGACGGGCGATCTCGCCCGTCCACCACTTGCGGGCCGCCTGCGGCGTCGCACCGGCCTGGACGGTCTCGACCAGCTCGGTCAGGAGACCCGAGTTGACGACGTCCTGGAACTCGAGGTCCGCGAAGCCCCACTCGGCCTTCAGCCGACGCCGCAGGGCGACCGGAGCCTCGGGGAGCGCGAGGCGGAGCTCCTCGACGAGCTCGCGCGGCGGCACGACCGGAAGCAGGTCGGGCTCGGGGAAGTACCGGTAGTCGTCGGCGTCGCTCTTGGGGCGACCCGCCGAGGTCCGACCGGTGTCCTCGTGCCAGTGACGCGTCTCCTGGGTGATCGTCCCGCCACCGTCGAGGATCGCCGCCTGACGCTGGATCTCGTGCCGGATGGCGCGTTCGACCGAGCGGAACGAGTTGACGTTCTTGGTCTCGGTCCGGGTGCCGAGCTTCTCCTGGCCGTGCGGGCGGAGCGACACGTTGGCGTCGCAGCGCAGGTTGCCGCGCTCCATCCGCGCCTCGCTGACGCCGAGCGACCGCACGATGTCGCGGATGGTCGAGACGTAGGCGGCGCCGAGCTCGGGGCCGAGGGCGCCCGCGCCGATGATGGGCTTGGTGACGATCTCGACGAGGGGGATGCCCGCGCGGTTGTAGTCGACGAGCGAGTACTCGGCCCCCTGGATGCGACCCGTCGAGCCGCCGACGTGCGTCAGCTTGCCGGCGTCCTCCTCCATGTGGGCCCGCTCGATCGGGATCCGGAAGACGGTCCCGTCGGGCAGCTCGACCTCGACCTCGCCCTCCGAGGCGATGGGCTCGTCGAACTGGCTGACCTGGTAGTTCTTGGGGTTGTCGGGGTAGAAGTAGTTCTTGCGAGCGAACCGCGAGCTCTCGGCGATCGAGCACCCGAGCGCGAGTCCGAGGCTGATCGAGTACCTCACGGCCTGCTCGTTGACCACCGGCAGCGAGCCCGGGAGTCCGAGGTCGACCGGGGTGACGTTCGTGTTCGGGGCGCCGCCGAAGAAGTTGGGCGCATCCGAGAACATCTTGGTCTTCGTGGCCAGCTCGACGTGCACCTCGAAGCCGAGGACGACCTCGAACTTCTCGAGGGCCTCGTCGTAGTCCATCAGGTCTGCCTTGGCCATCAGATGACTCCTTCGGTGGCGGCGTTCTGCTCGGTGCTGCTGAGATCGGGGGCGCGCGAGATGAGGGTGCGCCCCCAGCTCTGCTCGAGCAGCTGCTCGAGGGCGGCGCCGTAGGTGTAGAGGCGGGCGTCCTGTCGGGCCGGCGCCATGAACTGGAGACCGACCGGGAGGCCGTCCTCCGGGGCGAGTCCCATGGGGACCGTGATCCCGGGGATGCCGGCGAGGTTCGCCGGGATCGTCGTGATGTCGTTCAGGTACATCGCCAGCGGATCGTCGATCTTCGAACCGAGCGGGAACGCCGTGGTCGGCGCGGACGGCGAGACGAGCACGTCCACGTCGGCGAACGCCTTCGCGAAGTCGCGCTGCACGAGCGTGCGCACCTTCTGAGCACTGCCGTAGTAGGCGTCGTAGTAGCCCGCGCTCAACGCGTACGTGCCGAGGATGATGCGGCGCTTGACCTCGGGGCCGAACCCGGCCTCGCGGGTCGCGGCCATGACGTCCTCGACGGTTCCGCCGCCCTCGGGGACGACGCGCATGCCGAAGCGGACCGAGTCGAACTTCGCGAGGTTGCTCGACGCCTCCGCCGGGAGGATCAGGTAGTAGGCGCTGATCGCGTACTCGAAGCTGGGGGCCGACACCTCGACGATCTCGGCGCCGGCGCCCGTCAGCAGTTCGAGGGCCTCCGAGAAGCGCGTCTTGACTCCGCCCTGGAACCCCTCGCCGTTCAGCTCCTTCACGACGCCGATCCGGACGCCCTTCAGCGCACCGCCGGCGAGACCGGCACGGGCGGCCTCGGTGAACGAGGGCCACTCGTCGCGCAGCGAGGTCGAATCGCGGGGATCGTGCCCCTTGATGACGTCGTGCAGCAGAGCCGAGTCGAGCACGGTGCGGCTGACCGGACCGACCTGGTCGAGCGAGCTGGCGAGCGCGATCGCGCCGTACCGGCTGACCGAGCCGTAGGTGGGCTTGACGCCGACGGTGCCCGTCACGGCACCCGGCTGGCGGATCGAACCGCCGGTGTCGCTGCCGAGCGCGAGCGGAGCCTCGAAGGCCGCGACGGCCGCCGCCGAGCCACCGCCCGACCCGCCGGGGATGCGGTCGAGCGACCACGGGTTGTGGGTCGGACCGTAGGCCGAGAACTCGGTCGACGAGCCCATCGCGAACTCGTCCATGTTGGTCTTGCCGAGGGGCACGAGATCGGCGGCGCGGAGCTTCTGGACGACCGTCGCGTCGTACGGCGGGATCCAGCCCTCGAGGATGCGGCTGCCCGAGGTCGAGGGCATGTCGATGGTGCAGAGGACGTCCTTCACGGCGATCGGCACACCGGCCAGCGGGCCGAGCGCGTCGCCGGCGGCGCGACGACGATCGACGTCGGCGGCCGTGGCGAGCGCGGCGTCGCTGACGTGGAGGAAGGCGTGCACGTCGCCGTCGACGGCGGCGATGCGGTCGAGGTGGGCCTGCGTCGCTTCGACCGACGAGACCTCGCCCGTCGCGAGCTTCGTGGACAGGTCGGCCGCGCTGAGGCGGATGAGGCTTGCGGTGTCGGTCATCTCTACTGCTCTTCTCCGAGGATGGCGCTCACCCGGAAGCGCGAGCCGTCGTGGTCGGGGGCTCCGGACAGCGCCTGCTCGGCGGTCAGCGTCTCGCCGACGACGTCGGGGCGGAAGACGTTCTCGAGCGGGATCGGGTGGCTCGTCGCCGGCACGTCGTCGGTGGCGACCTCGGCCACCTTGGCGACGTTGTCGACGATCTGCCCGAGCTCCCGGGTCATGGTGTCGATCTCGTCGGCGGTGAGGGCGATGCGGGCGAGACCGGCGAGGTGCTCGACCTGCTCGCGCGTGATGTCAGACATGGTGCTCCGTCACAGATTCGTGTGGGGTACAGCGCTTGGGGGTCGCCGACGATTCTACGGGGCGGCGCGGACGGCCGACCCGCGCCTCCCCGGGGTCGCGTCAGTCGCGGGCGTAGAGGTCCTGAGGGCGAACCAGCGCGATGTCGGGCAGTTCGGGGCCGCCGGTGCCGGGGGTCCGCTCGTCGACGTCGACGAGCTCGCCGTGACCGAGCCCGATGAGGGCGATGCTCCGCAGCGACTCGGTCCCGGGGCGCAGGTAGTCGTTGTGCCCGAGGGCGGCCGAGAGCGCCTGACCGGTCAGACCGTCCGGGCCGCCGCCCGTGTGCATCAGCACCGCGCCGAAGGCCGCGGACCCCGGATCGGCCCCGAAGGCGCCGCTGCCCGCGACCGGGTCGAAGCTCCCCGCGGCGGCGTAGACGTCGCTGCCGACGACGGCCAGCTGCGTCGCGGTCTCGACGACGCTGCCGGGCGAGCCGAGGAGGACGAGCGAGTCGACGGTGACGCGACCGGACGACAACGCCATCGTCGCGGCCGTCGACCCGTACGAGTGAGCGACGACCGTGACCCGCGCCGGGTCGTCCGCTCGCACCGCGTCGAGTCCGGCGATCGCGTCGGCGAGGTGCGCGGCGCCCACCCGGGCGAGGTCGAGCGAGTAGACGTTCGTGAGATCGGGCGTGCGGTAGCCCATCCACGCCACCACGGCGGTCGTCTGCGGGGCGTCCGCCGACCGTCCGGCCAGCAGGGTGGCCCAGGCCGCCTGCTCGTCGTAGAGGTCGCCGGCCGTCTCCGACCAGTCGACGATCTGGCCGCTCACCGTGAAGAGCATGCCGGGGACGAGGACGCTGACGTCGTCGGCCGTGTCGAGGTCACCGACCACGACGGCGGCGCGACCCGGCATGACCGTGTCCAGCGCCACGAGATGCCGGTCGGCCGTGCCGCTGGTCCGGTCGGCGAGCGCGGCACCCACCTCGTCGAGCATCGCCGCCCGGGCGAGGTCGTCGGGGCTCGTCGAACCTCCCGCGAGACGGATGTCGAGCGCTGCGACCGCATCGGAGAGGAACGAGCGGTTGGCCGTGTCGCGCGCAGCGTACGGAACGCCCTCGAGATTCCCGACGAGCCCGGGGAGCGCGGTCGTCAGCCGATCCTGATGGACCCGGTCGAGCGACTCCCACCAGGCCAGCACGGTCGCGGGGGCGACGTCGGCGGTCAGCGCCGAGCTCGTGGTCCCGATGTCGTCGCCCGCAGGGTCGAGCGTCTGGCGCAGGACGTCGAGCGACGCCGAGGAGGCGCGGGTCAGCTCGCCGAGGCACCGCGCCCCGTCGAGCTCGTCGGCCTCGTCGACGACGCAGGCCCGCTCGAGGACGAGCGCGCTCGTCGACGCCGGGCCCGAGTCCGTGGCGGAGACGACGGTCGCGGAGGTCGCGGGTGGGGCCTCGACCACGCCGAAGACGTGGATCGAGGCACTCAGGATCGCTGCAGCGAGGAACAGCACGTCGGGTCTTCCCCCTCGAGGCGCATCTGTACCCCGGACTCCCTACAGTCCGAAGACGATGCGTGCTCATATCGTAGGGGCGACCGGTGACGCGTCACCAGACGGTCTAGCGATCTTCTGGCGCTTCGTCCCCCGTTTCGGGTACCGGGAGGGCCGCTGGGCCCTCCTTAATGAGGACTTGAAATTGCGCGGCATCGATGATTCGCACACCGAGGGCCTCCGCCTTCGCCAGCTTGGACCCGGCACCCGGGCCCGCCGCGACGAAGTCCGTCTTCTTGCTCACGCTGTTCCCGGCCTTGCCGCCCGCCGCGAGGATCGCCTCCTGCGCCCCTTCGCGGCTGAATCCCTCGAGGCTGCCGGTCGCGACCACGGTCAGCCCGGCCAGCACTCCCCCGGCGGCCTCGGCCGCCCCCGGTCCCGGGTGACCCGGAGTGGTGAGCTGCACCCCGGCGGCAGCCCAGCGATCGATGATCTCGACATGCCAGTCGACGGCGAACCAGTCGCTGAGGGCGTCCGCGATGATCCCGCCGACCCCGTCGACGGCGGCGAGCGCATCGCGATCAGCCGCTCGGATCGCCTCGAGCGATCCGAAGTGATTCGCCAGAGCTCGGGCGGCGACCGGACCGACGTGGCGGATGCTGAGACCCACGAGGATCCGCCAGAGCGGACTCGTCTTGGCCTTCTCGAGGTTGGCGAGCATCTCGAGCGCGCTCTTGGACGGGACGTGGTCCGCGTCGCCGGAGAACTCCGACGCTTCGGGATCGAACGGGCCGTCGCGCTTGGCGCGCCGACGGCGGAACGGCGTGACGAGCTTGGGGGCGCCATCGGCCTCGAGGCGCTGCATGCCCGTCTCGGAATCGCGCACGACGACGCGCACCGGGAAGATGTCGGCGATGGTCAGATCGAAGAGACCGGCCTCGGTGCGCAGGGGCGGTGTCGCCGGCTCCGCCGGCTGGGTCAGGGCCGCCGCGGCGACCTCGCCGAGACCCTCGACGTCGAGCGAGCCGCGCGACGCGATGTGCTCGACGCGGCCCCTGACCTGCGCGGGGCAGCTCTCGGCGTTCGGGCAGCGGAGGTCGATGTCGCCCTCTTTGGCGGGCCGGAGGGGCGTGCCGCACTCGGGGCAGTCGGCCGGCATGACGAATTCGCGCTCGGTGCCGTCGCGCAGCTCGGCGACCGGTCCGAGCACCTCGGGGATGACGTCGCCCGCCTTGCGCAGCACGACGGTGTCGCCGATCAGGACGCCCTTCGCCTTGACCACCTGCTGGTTGTGCAGGGTCGCCTGGCGCACCTCGCTGCCGGCCACCTCGACCTTCTCCATGACGGCGAACGGCGTGGCGCGCCCCGTGCGGCCGACGCTGACGACGATGTCGAGCAGGGTCGTGTTGACCTCCTCGGGCGGGTACTTGAACGCGGTCGCCCACCGGGGAGCGCGACTGGTCGACCCGAGCTCCTCGTGCAGAGCCAGGTCGTCGACCTTCACGACGATGCCGTCGATCTGATGCTCGACGGAGGCGCGGCGGACGCCGTAGTCGTGGATGAACGCCTGGACCTCGGCGACCGTGTCGAAGACCCGGTGGTGGGTCGAGATGGGCAGACCCCAGCCGCCGAGCAGGTCGTAGACCTCCGACTGCGAACGCACCTCGGTGGCGCGTTCCAGATCGCCGACCGGCCACGCGCCGATGCCGTGCACCAGCATCCGCAGGCGACGGAGGCGCGCGTGCATCAGCTCGCGCTTCTCGGGGCTCTTGCCCTCCTCCTTCTGACGCAGCGAGCCGGCGGCGGCGTTGCGGGGGTTCGCGAAGACCCGTTCACCGGCCTCGCGCTGCCGGGCGTTGAGCTCGTCGAATCCACTGACGGGGAAGAAGATCTCGCCGCGCACCTCGACGAGAGGCGGATGCCCCGTGCCCGAGAGCCGTTCGGGGATCGAGCCCATGGCGAGCACGTTGCCCGTGACGTCCTCTCCGACGACCCCGTCGCCGCGGGTGGCCGCCGTGACGAGCAGCCCGTTCTCGTAGCGCAGGTTGATGGCGAGGCCGTCGATCTTCAACTCGGTGAGGAACCGCACCCGCTCGCCGCCGGCGTCACGCTGCACCTTGCCGGCCCACTCGGCGAGCTCGTCGTCGCTGAAGACGTTGTCCAGGCTCAGCATGCGCTCGGCGTGCTCGACGGGCGCGAACTGCGTGGTCTCGGCGCGGCCGCCGACCGTCTGCGTCGGGCTGTCGTCCTTCTGCAGCTCGGGATGGGCGCGCTCGATGGCGTCGAGTCGGCGCACCAGCCCGTCGTACTCGGCGTCGGAGGCGGTGGACGCGTTGCCCTCGTAGTACTGGTCTCGCAGATCGAGGATGACGGCGGTGAGCCGCTCGGCCTCGTCGCGCGCGGAGGACAGGTCGGCGGGGACCTCGGTGTCGCTCATGACGGGCTCAGGCGAGGGCGGTCGGGACCGGGACGGCGCTGACCGTGCGGTCGATCGTGCACTGGCCGAGCACGCGGGTTCCGACGTAGACGACGGCGGTCTGCCCGGGGGCCACGCCGTTGAGGGGTTCGCGAGGTGTGATCACGAGTTCAGTCTTACCCGCACCCTCCGACACGCGCGCCACCGCGGGCACCGGGTCGGCGTGGGCCCGGATCTGGACGTCGCACTCGAACTCGGTCGTCGGGTCGGCCGGGGGCAGTCCGGCCCAGGTGAAGGATCGTCCGGCGATCTCGGCGATGTCGAGGGCCTCCTTCGGCCCGACGACGACCGTGTTGTCGACGGGTCGCACCTCGAGCACGAAGCGGGGCTTGCCGTCGTCGGCCGGGAACCCGATGTTCAGGCCCTTGCGCTGACCGACCGTGAAGGCGTGAGCGCCCTCGTGGCTGCCGATGACGGACCCGCTGCGGTCGAGGATCTCGCCGGTCTCGGCGCCGACCCGCTCGGCCAGCCAGCCCCGGGTGTCGCCGTCGGGGATGAAGCAGATGTCGTGGCTGTCGGGCTTCGTGGCGACGCTGAAGCCGCGCTCGGCCGCTTCGGCCCGCACCTCGGCCTTCGACGGGGTCGCTCCCAGCGGGAACATCGAGTGCGCGAGCTGCTCCGTGGTCAGGACGCCCAGCACGTAGGACTGGTCCTTCGCCCAGGCGGAGGCGCGGTGCAGCTCGCGGTTGCCCTGGTCGTCCGTGAGGATCGTCGCGTAATGCCCCGTGCACACCGCGTCGAACCCGAGGGCGAGCGCCTTCTCGAGGAGGGCCGCGAACTTGATGCGCTCGTTGCAGCGCATGCACGGGTTCGGCGTCCGACCGGCCGTGTACTCCGCGACGAAGTCGTCGACGACGTCGAGCTTGAACCGCTCGCTGAAGTCCCAGACGTAGTACGGGATGCCGATCTTGTCGGCCGCCCGCTGCGCATCCATGCTGTCTTCGATGGTGCAGCAGCCGCGGCTGCCGGTGCGGAGGGTGCCGGGCATCCGGCTGAGGGCCAGGTGGACCCCGACCACGTCATGGCCGGCCTCGACCGCCCTCGCCGCGGCGACCGCCGAGTCGACGCCGCCGCTCATCGCTGCCAGAACCTTCATCCGGCAAGTGTACGCAGCCATCGTCGCCGCGGCAGGGCCCCGCGGGGCGACCCGGGCATAGTCTGACCGACGACATGACCGACTCATCCCCCGACTTCAGCATGCGGTCGGTCGCTCTCGCGGCGTTCCTGCCCGCCGCCCTCTTCGCCATCGGCGAGGGGGCGATCATCCCGATCATCCCCGTGGTGGCGAGCGGCCTCGGAGCCTCGCTCCCGTTCGCCGCGTTCGTGGCAGCGCTCATCCTCGTCGGCGAGCTCGTCGGAGACATCCCGAGCGGGTGGCTCGTGTCGCGGGTCGGCGAGCGCAGCAGCATGATCGGCGCCTCGCTCGTGAGCATCGGCGGTCTCGTGACCTGCCTCCTCGCCCCCAACGAGGTCGTGCTGGCGGTGGGCGTGCTCGTGATCGGTCTGGCGACGGCCGTCTTCGCGCTGGCTCGTCACGCGTTCATGACGAGCTTCGTGCCGATCGCCGTCCGGGCGAGGGCCCTGTCGAGCCTCGGCGGCGTCTTCCGACTCGGGTACTTCGTCGGGCCGTTCCTCTCGGCGGGCGTCATCGAGCTCACCGGCAGCGTGCAGTCCGCCTTCGTCGTGCACATCGTCGGCTGCCTCGGCGCGGCGGTCTCGCTCCTCGTCCTCCGCGACCCGTCGGCGTCGTTCGGTCCGACGCCGGCCGCGCGTCGCACCACGGCCGAGCCCGACCTCGTCGCCCTCGAACGTCAGGGGCTCTTCGCCACGCTCCGGCGCCATCGCGGCGTCCTCGTCAAGCTCGGCAGCGGCGCGGCCCTGATCGGGGCGATGCGCTCGGGCCGCCAGGTGATGCTGCCGCTCTGGGCCGTCAGCATCGGCCTCGGGGCGTCCGAGACCGCGATCATCATCGGCATCGCCGGGGCCGTCGACTTCGCCCTCTTCTACACGAGCGGGCAGATCATGGATCGGTACGGTCGACTCTGGAGCGCCGTCCCGTGCATGGTCGGTCTCGGACTGTCGTATCTCGCCCTCTCGCTCACCCACGATCTCGATGACCGCGTCGGATGGTTCATCGCCGTCGCGGTGGCCATGTCGCTCGCCAACGGCATCGGGAGCGGCATCCTCATGACCCTCGGCGCCGATCTCGCCGACCCGAAGGACCCGGCTCCGTTCCTGGGGGCCTGGCGCTTCACCGGCGATGCGGGCAGCGCGGGGGCGCCCCTCCTCATCTCGGCCGTGACGGCCCTCGTCTCCGTCTCGGTGGCGAGCGGCGTCATGGGTCTGCTCGGTCTCGTCGGAGCCGGCATCCTCCTCCGGTACGTTCCCCGCTACTCGCCGCACACGCCCCGCTCGAAGCGGTAGCGCCTCCCCGGCCGCCGACGCCGTCGAGCCGACGTCGACCCGGGGCTCGGATCGCTACACTGACCCTGCCGCGGGAGTGGTGGAATTGGCAGACACGCAGGATTTAGGTTCCTGTGCTTTCGAGCGTGAGGGTTCAAGTCCCTTCTCCCGCACCACCCGAGACCGGAGAACAACCCGATGCTGCCCCTCGCCGTCATCCCCTGGCTCGACCCCGAGTACCTCCTGTCGGCGTTCGGCCCCTGGGCCGTGCTCGGGGTCTGCGTGCTCGTCTTCGCCGAGACCGGGCTGCTCATCGGGTTCCTGTTCCCCGGCGACACCCTCCTGATCATCACGGGCATCCTGGCGGCGACGAACCCGGACGCCCTCGGCATGCCCATCTGGCTCATCGCGATCCTCATCAGCATCGCCGCCTTCGCCGGGGGCGAGCTCGGGTACCTGATCGGCCACAAGGTCGGACCCCGCATCTTCGAACGCCGGGAGAGCGGGCTGTTCAGCGTCGCGAACGTGAACCGCACCAACGCCTTCTTCGAGCGGTTCGGCCCGACGGCGGTCATCATCGCCCGCTTCGTGCCGATCGTCCGCACGTTCGCCCCGATCATGGCCGGGGTCGCGCACATGAGCTATCGCCGCTACTCGCTCTTCAACGCGATCGGCGCCGTGGTCTGGGGCATGGGGATCACCCTGCTCGGATTCGGCATCGGGCACATCCCCCCGGTCGCCGACTTCGTCAGCTCGTACATCGACCTGATCCTGCTCGGCGCCGTGCTGGCCACGGTGATCCCGATCGCCGGGCACTACTTCCACGGCGTGCATCAGGCGAAGAAGGCCGAGGCCGAGGGCGAGTCCGAACCGGCCGACCCGCCGGCGGCGTCCGATCTCCCGGGCCGATCCCCCGGAGCCTGACCCCGAGGAGGCGCGGGTCGGCTCAGTCGGCCAGTGCCGCCACGAGGGGCGCGATCGCCCGGAAGGCCCGAGAGCGATGGCTGACCGCGTTCTTCTCCTCGGTCGTGAGCTCGGCGGCGCTGCGGCTCTCGCCCTCGGGCCGGAAGACCGGATCGTAGCCGTGTCCGCCGGAGCCGACCCGCGCCTCCAGCAGGGTCCCCCGCCATTCGCCGTACTCGACGTGCTCGCGGCGAGGCTCGCCGGGGACGACGAGAGCCGCCGCGCACGAGAACCACGCCGACCGGTCGTCGGCCCCGGCGACAGCGGCCAGGAGCTTGTCGATGTTGTCGTCGGCGTCGCGGGTGCCCGCGTAGCGCGCCGAGTGGATCCCGGGCGCGCCGCCGAGGGCCGTGGCCGAGATGCCGCTGTCGTCGGCGAGGGCGGGCAGGCCCGTGTGCTCGGCGGCGGCCCGCGCCTTGATCAGCGCGTTCGCCTCGAAGGTCGAGCCGTCCTCGACGGGCTCGGGTCCGTCGTAGGCGACGAACTCGACACCGGGCACGACGTCGGCCAGCAGCCGACGCAGCTCGGCGACCTTGCCGGGGTTGTGCGTCGCGATGACGACCCGGGTCACGAGCCGAGCACCTCGAGCTGCTTGCGCGTGAGGTCGGCCGCACCCGCCACGGCGAGGTCGAGCAGCTCGCCGAGCTCACGGCGGTCGAAGGGCGCGCCCTCGGCGGTGCCCTGCACCTCGACGAAGAGGCCGCGGCCGGTCACGACGACGTTCATGTCGGTCTCGGCGCGGACGTCCTCGACGTAGGCCAGGTCGAGCATCGGCTCGCCGTCGATGATCCCGACCGAGACCGCCGAGACGCTGTCGATGAGGGGGACGGCCTTCTGCGAGATGAACTTCCGCTCGCGGCCCCACTCGATCGCCTGCGCGAGGGCGACGTAGGCCCCGGTGATGGCTGCCGTGCGGGTTCCGCCGTCGGCCTGCAGCACGTCGCAGTCGAGCACGATCGTGTTCTCGCCGAGGGCCTTGGTGTCGACGACGGCCCGGAGGCTCCGGCCGATGAGACGCGAGATCTCGTGCGTGCGACCGCCGATCCTGCCCTTGACGCTCTCGCGATCGTTGCGGGAGTTCGTGGCGCGCGGCAGCATCGAGTACTCGGCCGTGACCCAGCCCTTGCCCTTGCCCGCCAGCCACCGCGGCACGCCGTTCGTGAACGACGCCGTGCAGAGCACCTTGGTGTCCCCGAACGAGACGAGGGCGCTGCCCTCGGCCTGAGAGCTCCAGCCCTTCTCGATCGTGACGGCGCGCAGGTCGTCGACGCGCCGCCCGTCGGCTCGGACGGTCGCGCTGGTGCCGGTCGTTCCGCTGGTCTCGCTCATGCTGTTCTCCTGGGGCCGGTCGTCGGCCCGTGCTCGGTCGTTCGTGTGGGTCGTGCGGGAAGGTCGATCGCACCCGTCTCGAGGTGACCGACGCGGGAGATCTCGGGCCCGAGGAACCGCTTCGCGAGACGGAGGAAGGCCGGCTTGTCGTCGCCGGTCGCCTCGAACTCGTAGCGGGGGGTGTTGTCGCCCGGCGCCTCGAGACCGTGGTCGACGAGGGTGCGGTACACGTCGGCGGCCGTCTCGTCGGCGCTCGAGACGAGGCGGACGTCCGGTCCCATGACGTACTGGATGGCGGCCGACATGAGGGGGTAGTGGGTGCAGCCGAGCACGAGCGTGTCGACCTCGGCCTCACGGAGCGGTGCCAGGTACTCCTCGGCGACGGCGCGGAGCTCGGCGCTCGACGTGTCGCCGGCCTCGACGAACTCGACGAACCTCGGGCACGCGCGGGTGACGAGCTCGAGGTCGGCGGCCGCCGCGAAGGCGTCTTCGTAGGCCCGGGAGTTGATCGTGCCCTCGGTGCCGATCACGCCGATCCGCTTCGCCCGGGTCTGCTTGACCGCCGAGCGGACCGCCGGCTGGATGACCTCGACGACCGGGATGCCCCGACCGATCGTGTAGCGCTCCCTCGCGTCGCGGAGCACGGCCGCGGAGGCGGTGTTGCAGGCGATGACCAGCAGCTTGACGCCCTGCGCGACGAGGTCGTCCATGACGGCGAGCGCGTACTCGCGCACCGTCGCGATGGGCTTGGGGCCGTAGGGCGAGTGGACGGTGTCGCCGACGTAGAGGATCGACTCGCGAGGCAGCTGATCGATGATGGCCCGCGACACGGTGAGGCCGCCGACCCCGCTGTCGAAGACTCCGATGGGTGCGTCCGTCACGGTCGCCCAGCTTACCCGGCGCTCGGCCCACCGGGCCCTCACGGCCTAGGGTGGCGGGGTGACCAGTGCGCTGTTGACCGACCGCTACGAGCTGACGATGGTCGAGGCCGCGCTCCGCGCCGGCACGGCGCACCGCGACAGCGTCTTCGAGGTGTTCGCCCGTCGCCTGCCCGAGGGCCGCCGCTACGGCGTCGTCGCGGGCACGGGGAGGTTCCTCGACGAGCTGACGAGGTTCCGCTTCGGCGACGCCGAGCTCTCCTGGCTGCGCGACGAGCGCATCGTCGACTCCCCCACCATCGACTGGCTCGCCGACTACCGGTTCTCGGGCGACGTGCACGGGTACGCGGAGGGCGAGGTGTACCTGCCCGGATCACCGCTCCTCGTCGTCGAGTCGACCTTCGCCGAGGGCGTGCTGCTCGAGACCCTCGCTCTCAGCATCTTCAACTACGACTCGGCCGTGGCCGGCGCGGCAGCGCGCATGGTCTCCGCCGCCGACGGGCGGCCCCTGGCCGAGATGGGCTCCCGCCGCACCGGCGAGCGCAGCGCCGTCGCCGCCGCGCGCGCCGCCTACATCGCCGGGTTCGACGCCACGAGCAACCTCGAGGCGGGCCGCACCTGGGGCGTCCCGACGATGGGGACCGCCGCCCACGCCTTCACCCTGCTGCACGACAGCGAGGAGGAGGCCTTCCGGGCGCAGGTCGCCACCCTCGGCTCCGGCACGACCCTGCTGGTCGACACCTACGACATCGAGACGGCGGTCCGGACCGCGGTCGACGTGGCCGGGACCGGCCTGGGGGCCGTGCGCATCGACAGCGGGGACCTCCCCTCGCTCGTCGGCCAGGTCCGTCGTCAGCTCGACTCCCTCGGCGCGACGGGCACGCGCATCACGGTCACGAACGACCTCGACGAGTACACGATCGCGGCTCTGCGCGCCGCCCCGGTCGACAGCTACGGCGTCGGCACCTCGGTGGTCTCGGGCTCCGGGCATCCGGCGGCGGGGATGGTCTACAAGCTCGTCGCCCGCCGCGGCGACGACGGCGCCTGGCTGTCGGTGGCGAAGAAGTCCGCCGACAAGGCGAGCGTCGGGGGACGCAAGGCGCCCGTGCGGGTGCTCGACGGCGGAGTGGCGACCACCGAGCTCGTGCGGGTCGGCGACCATGAGACGGCTGCCCATGAACGCGCCCTGCTCGTCCCGCTGGTCACGGGTGGAGTCGTCGACGAACGCTACACGGGGCACCACGGCGTCGAGCGGGCACGCGATCACCGCCGAGCGGCGGTGGCCGAACTGCCCGCCGGCGCGTTCCGCCTCGGGCGGGGCGAGCCCGTGATCCCGACGATCTACGCCTGACCCGCGGAGGGGACCCGCCAGGGCGTCTACTCGGACTTCATCTTCTCGTAGATGTCGCGGCAGGTCGGGCACACCGGGAACTTCTCGGGGTCGCGCCCGGGCGTCCACTTCTTGCCGCAGAGCGCCTTGACCGGTTTGCCGCTCAGAGCGGACTCCATGATCTTGTCCTTCTTGACGTAGTGCGAGAAGCGCTCGTGATCACCCGGGTCGATGTTCTCCTCGTTGAGGAGCTTCTCGAGCTCGCGATCGAGGACGTCGAGGCCACCGCCGGTTTCCGTGTTGCTCATGGCGACCATGGTACGACGGCCGGAGCCGATCGCGCCGAGTCAGCTCCGCAGCGCGAAGGCGAGCAGCTCGGGCGCGCGCCGCGTGAAGATCCGGGAGCCGACGACGACGCCCACGACGAGGACGATCGCGCCGACGGCGACACCCGTCACGAGTGACCACGGACCCGCGGAGACGTCGCCTCCGAAGAGATCGCGTCCGGCGAAGTACGACGCGGGGACGGCCGCCACCAGCGCGCCCCCGATCATGACGGTCTGCGCCATGACGGACGACGAGCCGAGCGACTGCGGCTGCTGGAACGGATCGTCGTGGGGTCGGACGGTCGCATACGGCATGGCCGCCGACATGATGCTCGAGAGACCCAGCCCGCTGAGCAGGAGCGCCGAGCCGATCCCGATCTCGGACCACAGCGCTCGCCAGTCGCCGAACGCCCACACGGCCAGGGTCGAGCCCAGCACGACCAGGGGGACGCCGATGACGAGCGCCGGAGCGAGCCGGCCCAGCCGGTCCGCCGACCCCTTCGTGTCGGCGGCGACGTGGAGCCACAACGCCGTGCTGTCGTACGCGACGTCGTTGTGCGGCAGGAACCCGACGATGAGGCACATGAGCGGCACGGGTACGAGAGCCAGCCAATGCCAGCTGACGCCGGCGATCCCGAGCGGGACGACGAGCAGGGGGAGGATCGGGATGACGACGAGCGACATCCGGTACCGCGCGTCGCGCATCCAGTAGGTGAGGCTCCGGGCGGCGACCGCCCCGGCCGGCGTGGCCCGGACGAACTCGAACCAGCCGAGCGCGCTGGTGTCGTCGCCGACGGCGGGTGCCGGCCGGTCGCGGAACGCCCGGGCGACGAGGGCGCGCCACGCCCACCAGAGACCGGCGACGGAGGCGACGGCGATGACGACGTCGCCGACGACGCGGCCCGTGTCGCCGACCGAGAGGTGTCCGGGGATCGCGAGCGCGGCCCCGAACGGGGTCCAGGCGAGAGCGTCGGCGACGACGCCGGTCGGCGACGAGCCCGTCCAGGTGGCCCGCACGAGATCGACGATCAGCGGCACGACCAGCACGGCGACGAGCACGCCCCCGACGAGGAGGAACTGCCGCGCCCGGCGGGAGGTCAGGACGACCGTGTTCAGGGTCGAGGCGACGAGCGACAGCAGGAACGCCGTGACGCCCGCGAGGAGCGCCGCCGCCACCGCGGCGATCGCCGGAGCCCCGGTCTCATCCCACGCCCGCACGTAGCCGGTCGAGAGCACGAGGAGGGCGAGGACGGGCAGACCCACGAGCGCCCCGAGGGCGAGACCCGTCGCGACGGACGACTCGGGCGCGCCGACGAGTGCGAGACGACGCGGATCCGCCCAGGGCGGACGGACTCGCGCGAAGGGCACGACGAAGTAGCCGAGGACGACGAGCGAGCCCGCGCCGACGACGAGCGCACGGACGTCGTCGACCGGCGATCCGCGGAGACCGCCGGCGAGGGCGGACAGGGCGGAGGACGAGAGGAGGACGACGAGGATCGAGACGACCGAGACCAGCAGAGCACGCGGTCCGAAGCGCACCGTGTTGGCGATCGTCTGGAGCCTCAGTCGGAGAAGCTCTGCAACCATTCCATGCCCTCCGTGACGGCACGCCCGCCGGCGAGTTCGACGAACGTCTGCTCGAGCGAGCGTCCGGCCCGGACCTCGTCGACCGTGCCGCTCGCCAGCACGTGGCCGTCGACGATCACGGCGACGCTGTCGCAGATGCGCTCGACGAGGTCCATGCTGTGGCTCGAGAGCAGCACCGTCCCCCCGCCGGCGACGTACCGCTGCAGGACGTCGGTCACGGTCTGAGCGGAGACGGGGTCGACGGACTCGAAGGGCTCGTCGAGCACGAGCACCCGAGGCGAGTGGATGATGGCCGCGGCGATGGCGATCTTCTTGGTCATGCCGACGGAGTAGTCGCTGACGAGTCGCCCGAGCGCGTCCTGGAGGCCGAAGGCCGTGGCCAGATCGGACGTGCGCTTGCGGGCCGTCGCCCCGTCGAGGCCGCGGAGCGTGGCGGAGTAGTACAGCAGCTGGGCGCCGGTGAGGCGGTCGAACAGCCGCAGGCGGTCGGGGAGGACGCCCAGGGCGCGCTTGGCCGCCGCCGGATCCGTCCAGACGTCCGATCCGAGCACGCTGACGCTGCCCTCGTCGGGACGCAGCAGACCCGTGACGATCGAGAGGGTCGTGGTCTTGCCGGCGCCGTTCGGTCCGACGATCCCGTAGAAGGATCCGGCGCGCACCTCGAGGTCGATCCCGTCGACCGCGGTCGTGGCTCCGTAGCGCTTCACGAGACCGGAGATCGCGAGGACGACCGGGGGCAGGTCCGGATCCGAGGAGGGGCGGGTCGGGTCCTCGACGACGGCCTCGACCGCGTCCGCTGACGGCTCCGCATCGTGGCCGCCGTCATCGGGGAGGTCGTCGTCCGGCCGGTCCCCGACGTCGAGGGCGGATCCGCCGGAGTCGGGTGCGGCCGGATCGGTCGCGTCGGCGTCCGCAGCGTCGACGGCGGGGTCGGCGTCGTCAGAGGGGTCGGCGTCCGCCTCGACGACCACGGAGGGACCGGCGTCCGCGTCGGCGACGACCGCGGGCTCGATGTCAGCGTCGTCGTCCGTCGCGGCGTCGATCGGCTCCTCGGCGACCGGCGCAGGCGCGTCGTCGTCGCGAACGCTGCCGGACGCGACGTCCGCCTCGGTCTCGGCCGCGGGCTGCTCGGCGACCTGCTGCTCGGCGACCTGCTGCTCGGCGACCTGCTGCTCGGCCCGCTCGCGCTCGGCTCGCTCCTGGGCGACGGCGGCTGCAGCGACCTCGGCTGCTCGGGCCCGGGCGTTGGCCGCCCGTGTCGCCGCGGCCTTCTTCGCGGCGGCCGAACGGTCGGCGGCCGATCGCGTCGCCGACGGACGCCGCGGCGCCCGTGCGCTCGGACGGGGCTTCGGGGTCGGAGTCCCCGCCGCGCTCTCGTCCTGCGTCGCCGCCACGTCTCCGTCGCCGCTCTCGTCGCCCTGCATGTCGGTCCCCGTCCCGCTGTCCGGCCGACCCCCGTCGACCTCCGTCTGCTCGGCGCGCTCGGCACCCTGTTCGTCGTCGGTCGTCGCAGCCATCGCTCAACCGTACCAACGAGCGTCGGCCCGGCCCGCCGCCCGGAGCTCATCACGAAAGGGAAACGAAGAAGTCTCGGACCCTACCCTCGAATGGGCCGCCGCGATAGACTCCCCACACACAACGATGTGTCCAGATCGATACCCCGCGGTGAACTCCGCTCGAACACGAGACGGACCCGCGACTTCGCGGGCCGGGTCGCACCGGCGGGGCCCCAGAGAGCCGGCCCGACCGGCCTCGCCCCGTAAGGAGACAGCACGTGAGCAGAACCGACGCGACAGCACCGCAGCAGGTCGTCATCCTGGCCGCCGGCCTCGGCAGCCGCCTGGGCCGTTCGCTGCCCAAGGCTCTGACCGAGCTGAACGACGGCCGCACGATCATGCAGCAGCAGTTCGACAACATCCACGAGGCATTCGGGCCCGACGCGCGCATCACGGTCGTCGTCGGCTACAAGTTCGAGCACATCGTCGAGGCCTTCCCGTCCGCCGCGTTCGTCTACAACGAGCAGTACGACCAGACCAACACCTCGAAGAGCCTGCTCCGCGCCTTGCGTGCGAGCGCCTCCGGCGGCGTCCTGTGGATGAACGGCGACGTCGTCTTCGACCCCGAGGCCCTGCGCCGTGCGGCGCGTCTCGTCCGCGCCGACCAGTCGTTCGTCACGGTCAACACGTCGAAGGTCTCCGACGAGGAGGTCAAGTACACGACCGACGCCGAGGGCTTCATCGCACAGCTCTCGAAGCAGGTCGTCGGCGGACTGGGCGAGGCCGTCGGCATCAACTACGTCTCGCGCGCCGACAAGGCCGTCCTCATGCGTCAGCTCAACAAGGTCGACAACCAGGACTACTTCGAGCGTGGCATCGAATTGGCGATCGAGCAGAACGGGCTACTCTGTGAGCCCGTAGACATCTCCGACCTCTACGCCGTCGAGGTCGACTTCGCCGAAGACCTGGAGCGCGCGAACCTCTTCGTCTGACCGACGTCGGTCCGAGGTCGGTCGGCCCGACCGACGAAGGACATCCGTGAGCACAGCCCCGATCGCACGCCCGCAGCGCAGTGCCTTCACTCGCTATCGGCAGACGTTGTGGCTGCTGACGACTCGCGACCTCCGGGTGCGGTACTCGACGTCGGCCCTGGGATACGTCTGGTCGATCCTCGATCCGCTGGTCATGGCCGGGATCTACTACTTCGTCTTCACCGTCGTCTTCCGGCGTGACGTGGGCGAAGAGCCCTACATCGTCTTCCTGCTCAGCGGACTCCTCGCCTGGATGTGGTTCAACGGGGCCGTGTCCGACAGCACCCGGGCCTTCATCCGCGAGTCCAAGCTGGTCCGTTCGACGAAGATCCCGCGGACGATCTGGGTGAACAGGCTGGTGGCCTCGAAGGGCATCGAGTTCCTTCTGAGCCTCCCGGTGCTCGCCCTTTTCGCGATCGTCGCCGGGGCCCAGCTCCACTGGCAGGTGGTCTACTTCCCGCTCGCGATCGTGATGCAGGCGATCCTGGTCACGGGGGTCGGCCTCATCGTGGCGCCGCTCGTCGTGTTCTTCCGCGATCTGGAACGCGCGACCAAGCTGGCGCTGCGGTTCCTCTTCTACGCCTCGCCCATCATCTACAGCACGAACAACCTGCCCGAGGGCCTGCATCTGCTCGCGGCGTTCAACCCGCTGAGCGGCATCTTCGGCCTCTACCGGTCGGCGTTCTTCCCCGACCAGTTCGATCTGCTCGAGGTGCTCGTCGGGGCGGGGATGAGCCTGGTCATCCTCGGCGTCGGCCTCCTCGTCTTCCGTGCCAGCGAACGCGCCGTCCTGAAGGAGATCTGAGATGACCGTCCAGCCTTCCGATCCTCCGACGGCCGAGCCCGTCATCCGCGTCGACGGCGTGGGCATCCGCTTCCGTCGGAACAGACGAGGGCGGCGTTCGTTCAAGGACCTCTTCGCCGACAGCAGCCGCCGATCCCGTCCTGGCGAGTTCTGGGCGCTGCGCGACGTCTCGTTCGAGGTCCGTCCCGGCGAGGCCATCGGCGTCGTCGGCCGCAACGGACAGGGGAAGTCGACGCTGCTGAAGCTCGTCGCCGAGGTCATCCTCCCGGACACGGGCAGTGTCGAGGTCGAGGGCGGCGTCGCGCCCCTGATCGAGATCACGGGCGGATTCGTGGCCGACCTCACCGTCAGAGACAACGTCTATCTGACCGCCGGGCTGCACGGCATGACGAAGGCGGAGATCGACGCGCGCTTCGACGAGATCATCGAGTTCGCCGAGATAGCCGCCTTCGTCGACACGCCGTACAAGCACCTGTCGAGCGGTATGAAGGTCCGCATCGCCTTCGCGGTCATCTCGCGGCTCGAGGAGCCCGTCATCCTCGTCGACGAGGTCCTCGCCGTCGGAGACAAGGCGTTCCGTGAGAAGTGCTACCGCCGGATCGAGGAGATGCTCGCCGACGGCCGGACGCTCTTCCTCGTCTCGCACAACGAACGGGACCTCCGACGGTTCTGCAGTCGAGGGCTCTACCTCGACAAGGGCGCGCTCGTCTTCGACGGGCCGCTCACCGAGGCGCTGTCCCGGTACAACTCGGATCATCCTCCCCGGCCCGCGGCGTAGGGTCCGATGATGGCCTCGAAGCACGACTCCCCCCACCCCGTCGGCCCCGTCGAGCCCGGCTCGCGGGCTGTCCGGAATGACGACGGCGTTTCCGACGAGGTCTTCGCCGAGTCGCCGTGGCTCCGTCGACTCGACAAGCTGCTGGCCGTCCAGCGGCCGGTCGTCGTCCGCCACGTGCGAGCACTCCGCCGTCGCCATAAGAAGGCCTCCCCCGAGAAGCTCATCCGCATCCTCGAGCGCGAGTACCTGACCGCCGTCACGACCGGGGGCGCGGCCGTCGGCGCCAGCGCCGTCGTGCCCGGCGTCGGCTGGGGCGTCTCGCTCGCCCTCTCCGGCGTCGAGACCGCCGGATTCCTCGAGGCCAGTGCGCTCTTCGCCCAGTCGGTCACCGAGGTGCACGGCATCGCGGTCACCGACCCCGATCGGGCGCGCGCCCTCGTGATGGCGATGATGATGGGCGCGCCCGGTGCGACGCTCGTCCGGCAGTTCGCCGGGGAGGCTCTCGGGACGGCGCCCGCGCGGTCGGCCTTCTGGGGTGAGCTGGTCACGCAGAAGCTGCCCAAGGCGGCGATCAGCGGCCTGACCGACTCCGTCCGGAAATCGTTCGTCCGCCGATTCGCGGCGACCCAGACGGCGACGGTGATCGGACGGGCGGTCCCCTTCGGCATCGGCGCCGTGGTGGGCGGCACGGGCAATCACCTGCTCGGCCGGAAGGTCGTCACGAGTGCACGCTCGGCGTTCGGGCCGGCGCCCGACGTGTTCGTCGTCGAGCTCGACGCCTGACACCCGAGACGAGGCGGATGCGGAGGACGCTCCTGCTCGCCGAGGTCCGTCGTCGTCCATCCCTCCACAGGTAACGGTCGTCCCGGAGATCCGCGCGGCGACGTCGGCGGGCGGTCGTACGGTGACGTCATGTCCGAGACAGCGACCGCCTACCCCGTGCCCTTCCAGATCGACCGCACCCGCGCACCCCGTGTCCACCGACTCGTGAACGTCGCCGACGAGTCCGTCCTCGGGATCCGCGTCAGCCTGCTCGGCTGCGGTCTTCTCGTCCCCGTGGCGACGGACCGCCTCGAACCGGGCGAGGCGCTCTCGCTGAGCGTCATCGCGGCCGAGCTCACCCAGAACGCCATCGCCGTCGTGAGGTGGTTCCGGCCGACGCGCGAGGAGTTCCTCTGGCGCTTCAGCTTCTGACGCCCGGCCCCGTCAACCGGAGCGTCGGGCCGTGCGCTCCTTGACGTAATCGGCTGCGCTGAAGGTCTCGAGCACGGGCGGGAGGTGCTCGGCCGACATGCCGGTGACGAGCACGGCAGGGTCGACACCCACGACGACGGCCAGTCTCACGATCGTGTGCAGCACCGGGTTGCCGATGCCCCGCTCGATCTTGCCGTAGTTCGAGACGTTCATCCCGGCGAGGTGAGCGAGCTCGTCCTGCGTGAGGCCGAGTCGTTGACGCTCCTCGCGGACACGGTCTCCGAAGATGCGGGCAGCGGTCGATGTCGGCTCAGGCATACCTCATGGATACGCGGTTCAGCGTTCAAACTCCAGATGCCGGATACATCATGACTGCAGCCCCGGTGCCTTCGAGCCTCATCGATCGAGATCGTCGTCCTCGTCGGGGCCCCCCTCGGACCCTTCGGCCATGATCGGTTGGGCAGCCGCGTAGTCGTCGCGGAGATCGACGAGCCGTTCGACCGCGCCCTCGAAACGGGCCGTGGCCGAACCGGGCGTCGTGTCCCCGAAGTGGTGATGCACCCAGTGATCGAGACGGCCCCGCGCCTCCGGGTCCGCCTGCACCCTGTCGACGAGGTCCGCCACGTCGCCGGCCCCGTCGGCGGTCAGCCACTCCGCATCCCCGAGGTACCCGCGCTCATCGACGTCCGCCTCGGATGACACCGGGCGCGTGACGATCAGGGGTCGACCCGTGGCCAGACGGTCGTAGACCATGGCCGAGATGTCGGTGATGGCGACGTCGGCGACGACGAGCTGCCATCCGAGCTCGGAGCCCGAGTCGTAGACGTGCTGCGCCGTCTCGTCCGCCTCGTTGGCATCCGAGATGGCCTTGACGATCGACTCGTGAGCGCGGCGATACTCGCGATCGAGGACGCCGCTCCGGGGATGCGGCCGGTAGACCACCCGATGGCGACCGGTCGCGATGAGGGCGTCGACCAGGGCGACACCGTGCGTGGCGATCGAGCCGTAGGCCGCCGAGACGCGATCTCCCTCCCAGGTCGGGGCGTACAGGACGACCGTCTTGCCGTCGTCGTCGAAGGGCACGACGCCCGCCACGTGATCGGCCTGGGGGCGGCCGATCGGCACGGCGCGCTTGGCCAGGTCGTAGTCCCACAGCTTCGCCGAGAGCCGCTCGAGCGCCGCGTCTCCGGCGACGAAGGCGTAGTCGTAGGCCTTGAACTGGTTCGTGGTCATGTACATCTTGTCGCTCTCGCCGTGGTTCACGAAGACGTGCCACATGCGGCCGTAGCGCATCATCTGGAAGTTCTTCGCGTTCTGGTTCACGTAAAGGGTCAGAGCCAGGGGATGCGCGGCGACGAACGCCTCGAGGTCGGCGACCTGCCGCGCGTAGACGACCGGCACCGGCGACTCCTCGAGGAGCTGGAGCATCGCTCCCGGGGACCGTGCCACGATCGCGACCGGATAGCGCTCGTTCAGATGCGCCAGCGGGCCGTACCACTGCCGGATCTGATACATGTTGACGGACGTGTCGGCGAAGTACACGGCCACGCGGATCGTCCCCTCCGCGGGGAGCCGCCGGGTCGGACCGGTCCTGTCGAGGGTGCGACGACTGCGTCGGGACCTCACCAGCCGACCGGCGAGACTCCAGGCGAGTGCGAGGTCACGGGTCAGGGCCACAGGGTCGTTCTCCGTTCCGAGGTGTGCTCCGCGGCGGTTCCGTCGCCACTCGTCCAGGCTAGATGACGGGTGGGCGGCCAGCCCGCGCCATCCGTCCGACCGTTACCCAACCGATGGACCGACGACCTGCGGGGCTCGTGCGCCAGCCCTCCCGCCATCCCCCCAGCCACGGGAGGAGCTTCGCGGGCGACCGCCCCCACCGGAGCAGCTGCACGAGCGTCCACGATCCGACGTAGACGGGGACGAGCGGCCACGGCAGGTTGCGCTTGGCCAGCCAGACCCGATTGCGGGCGTTCAGGCGGTAGTAGTCGTCGTGGCGTGCGGGGTCGATCGCCGGGTGGTTGACGACGAGACCGCCCTCGTAGTGGGCTCGGCGCCCCTGCGCCCAGACGCGCCAGGCCAGCTCGATCCCCTCGTGCGCGTAGAAGTAGGGCTCACCCCATCCTTCGCAGGCGTCGAAGACGTCACGCGGCAGCAGGGTCGCGCCCTCCCAGACGGAGAAGACGTCGCTCGAGTCGCGGGGATCGCCCTTTCGGAGCCGTGGGATCCACCGCCGGGGGTTCGCCGCGCCTCCTGCGTCGACGACCCGGGGCTGGAGGAGCCCGATGCCGCGGTCACGTCGCAGGATCTCGACGGCGTCCGCCAGGAAGCGCGGCGACGGCAGCGTGGCGTCGTCGTCGAGGAAGAAGACGTACTCGCCGGTCACGAGGTCGGCCCCGCGGTTGCGCCCGGCCGGGATGCCGACGTTCTCGGGGAGGGTGATCCCCCGGACGCCGTCGGGCAGCGCGCCCGGACCGCCCCCGTTGCCGACGCAGACGATGTCGAGCTCGACGTCGGTCTGCGCGAGGAGGCTGGCGAGCCCCTCGGCCAGATCGGCCGGACGACGCCCCTGCGTCAGACTGACGACCCCGATGCGGGGCCGGACCGTCGCGGTCAGGACCGCACCCGCTTCGAGGCCATGATCGCCACGAAGTGGCCGACGAGCGCGAGGAGCGCGAGCGGCATCAGGATCGACAGGAACACCCGGTCGGCGATCGGCTGGCCCACGACGAGGCCGACGATCGACACCGCGAACGCGAGGATCGTGAGCTCGACCGAGTGGTAGAGACGGTGGAACGGCACGAACCGAGCGGCGCTCCGCAGGCGGGAGAGGACGCGGCTGCTCGGGGTCGTGACCCCGCCCCGCTTGTCTTCGAGACGGGTCAGCCCAGCGTGGGCTCTCGCGACGTGCACCATGTCGTTCAGCGACTTGTTGAGGACGATGACGAGGGCCAGAGCGAAGCCGAGCGTCGTCCAGAGGTAGTCGCTCGGAGCGTCGAAGGGGAGGCCGGCGGCCCGGAGGCCGAGCGCGATGGGGATCAGCGCCTCGGTCGTGTAGTGCCCCACCTTGTCGAGGAACACCCCGGCCGGAGAGCTCGTTCCGCGCCACCGGGCGACCTCGCCGTCGCAGCAGTCGACCAGCATCTGCAGCTGGCCGAGCACGAGCGCCAGGGCCGCCCCGCCCGCACCCGGGATGAGGAGGGCGGCCGCGGTCGCCCAGCCGGTGAGGATCATCAGCCCGGTCACGCCGTTCGCCGTGACGCTGGTCTTCAGCAGGAGCCAGGTGAGATACGGAGAGAGGTCTCGGAGGTAGAGCGACGCCGTCCAGTGCTCGGCGTTCGCACGGCTGCGTACCTCGGGGGGTTGGGCGACACGACGCAGCTCGGCGATCGACGACGGTCTCGTGGGCGGCGCGGTCATCGGATCGCCTATCTTCCGGTGTGTGCGGTGATGTTCTTCGTCAGGTTCGAGAAACCGAAGACGAATCCGAATCCCCAGCCGAAGTGGATGGAAGGCAAGACTACGAGAAACCACAGTCGCGTCCGCACGCTCTCGCCCCGGGCCGCGAACAGCGTCGCCGCCACGACGAACAGCAGATAGCCGCCGGGCGCCACGAGCCCCAGAGCGAGCCACGCCAGAGGACTCCCGACGACGGCGGCGGCGAGACCGACGAGACCGAGCAGAAGACCCGCCACCACGCCGATCACCATGGCCGGGGGCACGAGATAGCGCACCGTGTTCGACTTGGGGAACCGTCGCGCGAGCTCGCCGCGCCACAGCCCCGTGGCGACGAACTGCCGGGCGAGCTTGCTGATGCTCGGGCGGGGTCGGTAGGTCACGACGAGCTCCGGGGTGAACCAGACCGTGCCCCCCGTGGCGCGGAGCCGGCGGTTCAGCTCCCAGTCCTGTCCGCGCTTGATGCCCTCGTCGAACAGGCCGACCTCGATCAGTCGGGACCGCAGGAACACGCCGAGGTAGGCCGTCTCCGTCGGGCCCTCCGCGCCTCCCACGTGGTGGGGGGTGCCACCGAGTCCGACTCGACTGCCGTAGGCGCGCGCGACGGCCTTCTCGAACGGCGTCCGGCCCTCGGCCTTCATGATGCCGCCCACGTTGTCGGCGCCGCTGCGACGGAGCGCGGCGACGGCGAGGCGCGTGTAGTCGGAGGGCAGCACCGAGTGCGCGTCGACCCGGACGGTGATGGGGTGCACGGAGGCGCGGATCGCGACGTTCAATCCGGCGGGGGTCGACCCGACGGGGTTCGGGAGGCTCCGGATGCGCGGGTCGGCCGCCGACATCGCGGCGACCACGTCGTTGGTGCCGTCGACGCTCGGTCCGAGCGCCAGGAGGATCTCGAACGGACCCTCGTAGTCCTGGGCGACGAGACTCTCGACCGCGGAGCGGATCTCGCGCTCCTCGTTGAGGACGGGCATGACGTACGAGACACCCGGCAGAGGAGTGTCGAACGGTGCCATGTCGGTCGGGCCTCGGCTTCTCGCGGCGCCGGTGGGCGCGGTGGGTCGCGTCGGGTGCCCGACGATCGACAGCGAGCCTACCAACAGCGGAGGGCGGGACGCGGCGCTCTGCGCCACGACCCGCCCGGAGGAGGACCCCCCCTCGGTCCGAGGGGGGACCCCTTACGTCGTCAGGGTGTCGAGCGACACCTCGGCGGTCGAGGTCCGGCCGTCGCGGACGTAGGTCAGCTCGGCGTCGCTGCCCCCGGCCAGGAACCGCACCTGAGCCGTGAGGTCGGTCCGGTCGCTGATGGGGATGCCGTTGAACTCCGTGACGACGTCGCCCTGTCGGAGCCCGGCGGACTGCGCCGCGCCTCCCTGGCTGATCTGCACGATGAGCGCGCCGACCTGCGTCGCGGCCGAATCGCTCGTGGCGTCGTCGACGCTGGCGCCGAGCAGGCCGTGCGACGCCGTACCCTCGTCGCGGATCTCGGTCGCGACCCGCTTGACGAGGTTCGACGGGATGGAGAAGCCGACGCCGATGCTGCCGGAGGACTCCCCCGAGCTGGCGATCGCGACGTTCAGGCCGATGAGCTTGCCGTCGGAGTCGAGCAGGGCACCACCGGAGTTCCCGGGGTTGATCGAGGCGTCCGTCTGGATCACGGGCAGCGAGATGACGCTGCTGGCCTGCGACTGCTGGTTCCCGTCGCCGTTGTTGAAGGAGAACGGGCCCTGGCCGTTGTTGTCGTTCGAGTCGCCCTGGTCCGAGCCGTCTGAGGGCGCCGCAGACGACTGCACCGTGATGCTCCGGTTGAGGGTCGAGACGATGCCGTCGGTCACCGTGTTCGACAGACCGAGGGGCGCGCCGATGGCCACGGCGGTGTCGCCGACGTTCAGCTTGGACGAGTCCGCGAACTCCATCGGCGTCAGGTCGGTGGCGTCCACCTTGAGCACGGCGAGATCGACGACGGGGTCGAGCCCGACGACCTCGGCCGGCAGGATGCTGCCGTCGCTCATCGTCACGCTGACCGCTCCCGACGCGCTGGCGCCGTCGAGGGTGACGACGTGCGTGTTGGTGACGATGTAGCCGTCGTCGGAGAGGATGACGCCCGATCCGGTGCCTCCGGACGAGCCGGATGCGACGTTGATGGTGACGACCGACTGGGTGGCCTTCGCCGCGACGGCCGTCACGACGGTCGCGTCGTCGTAGTCGTTCACGGTGAGGTCGCGCGCCGGACCCGCAGACGTCGATGCGCCCGCACCCCCGTCGGCGACGGAGCCGCCGACGGCACCGCCGACCACGCCACCGGCCAGGAGACCGACGGCCAGAGTCGCCGCCAGGACCCCGACACCCCGGTTCCGCTTCGCCTTCTGCGGTCCAGCCGGCCCCTGCCAGGTGCTCGCGCCGTACTGGCCTGGCGTTCCGTAGGGGTTCTGCTGCCCGAAGTGCGACGGGTACTGCTCCGTGGGCGAGTCCTGGCCGCCCTGCTGGGGGTGACCCTGCTGGTCGTAGCTCTGCTGCCGGCCGTACGCGTCGGGTCCGCCGTAGGACTGCTGACCCTGGTAGGCGCCGGGCGCTGCGTAGGCGCCGGGCTGCGAGAAGCTTCCCGGGGCCGAGTAGCTGCCGGGCGCCGAATAGCTGCCCGGGGCCGAGTAGCTGCCGGGCGCCGAATAGCTGCCCGGCGCCGAATAGCTGCCGGGCTGCGGGTAGCCCCCGGGCTGCGAGCGGCCGGCCTCGTGCTGCGAGCCGGGCAGGGGCGGGGCCCCGTAGGTCACGTCGCCGCCGGTCGTCGAGTCGCCCCGACCCGCGGCGTCGTCTCGCGCCGCGGCGTCGTCGTGCTGTCCGCGCGTCGTGTCGTCGGCGTCGTCGACGCCGTCGGCGCCCCGGGGGTTCTCGTTCATCAGCTGATGCTCCTTCCAAGCGACTTCAGCCTGGTCCGTCCACCTGTGCAGAGCATTTGGCGAACCTGGGAGCGGGCTGGACACAGCGTAAGCGGCTCCTGGAGTCCCGCCGCCCGCGTCGACGAGCGGCGGCCGGAGCGGGTCTACGGTGAGGGACCATGACCTCATCGACACCGTGGCAGCGGACGGCCCGCGGAGCCGGCCTCCTCGACGCGACCGGCCACCTCAGGTCGACCGTCTTCGCCGAGATGTCCGCGCTCGCGACGGCCACGGGAGCGGTGAACCTCGGCCAGGGATTCCCCGACGAGGACCCTCCCGAGGCGGTGCTCGAAGCGGCCCGTGACGCCCTGTTCGGCGGGTCGAACCAGTACCCGCCGGGGAGGGGCGTGCCGACCCTGCTCGAGGCCGTGTCCGAACACCAGCAGCGCTTCTACGGCATCGACGTCGACCCCGGACGCGAGGTGCTCGTGACCGCGGGGGCCACCGAGGCCATCGCCGCGACCGTGCTCGCCTTCGTCGACCATGGCGACGAGGTGATCACCTTCGAGCCCTTCTACGACGCCTACGGAGCGGTCATCGGTCTCGCCGGCGGTCGACATCGGACGGTGCCGCTGCGCGGCCCCGACTTCCGCGTCGACGCCGACGAACTCCGAGCCGCCTTCTCGTCGCGGACGCGACTCGTCATCGTCAACGATCCGCACAACCCCACGGGAACCCTCCTCGACGACGCCACCCGCAGCTCCCTCGTCGCGCTCGCCCATGAGTTCGATGCTCTCCTGGTGACCGACGAGGTCTACGAGCACGTGGTCTTCGACGGGGTCCCTCACGTGCCCCTGTCGACTCTGCCGGGAGCCTCCGAGCGGACGATCACCGTCTCGAGCGGCGGCAAGACGTTCAATGCGACGGGCTGGAAGATCGGCTGGCTCTCGGGGCCGGCCTCGCTCGTCTCGCAGATCATGAGCGTCAAGCAGTATCTGACCTTCGTCAACGGCTCAGTCTTCCAGCCGGCGATCGCCGTGGGTCTCCGGCTGCCCCGCGAGCACTTCGACGACTTCACCGCCGATCTGCAGAGCAAGCGCGATCTGCTGTCCGCGGGGCTCCTCTCCGCAGGCTTCGACGTCTCCCCCGCGAGGGGTTCGTACTTCGTCGTCGCGGACGCCGCGCCGCTCGGCTACGACGACGCGGCCGAGTTCTGCCGTGCCCTGCCGCAGCTGGCGGGAGTCGTCGGCGTCCCGGTCAGCGCCTTCTGCGGGCCCACCCTGGCTGCCGAGCACTCGTCGCTCGTGCGCTTCGCCTTCTGCAAGCGCGCCGAGGTGATCGACGAGGCCGGACGTCGGCTGGCGGCCCTGCGCGCCTGACCGTCAGTCCCGTCGACGCGACGCCCTCTCTTTGGTGAGGTCGTGCCGCGCGAGCACGGCACCGGCGCGTTCGGCCCAGCTCTCGGGGTTCAGCAGGGACTCGCCCGCGCATCCTGCGAGGTCCGACAGGGACACGGCCAGGTCGTGATCGCCGTCGGAGGTCTCGACCGAACCGGCGACGACGAAGACGGAGGCTCCGGCGTCACGGGCGACCCGCGTCACCCAGGACACCGCCTTGCCGTCGGCCGTCTGCTCATCGAGACGCCCCTCCCCCGTGATGACAACGTCGGCGCCCACGACGAGCCGCGGCAGCCCGACGAGATCGGACACGGCCCGGGCACCCGGGACCAGCGACGCGCCCCAGACCAGCAGGCCGAAGGCGGCGCCGCCGGCCGCGCCCGCCCCGGCGGTGTCGGGATCGACGTCGACGAGCTGCGAGAAGCGCCGCAGACCGTCGTCGAGTGCGAGCACGTCGTCGCGCGAGGCGCCCTTCTGCGGGCCGAAGACCGCCGCGGCGCCATGCGGACCCGTGAGCGGATTCGTCACGTCGCCGAGCACCGTGACGCCCCGCGCCGGCAGGGGCCGGAGCGCGCCCAGGTCGATCCGCGCGGCGGCGGCCAGACCGTGGGCGCCATCGGGGACGACGTCGCCGACGGAGTCCAGGAGGCGCGCGCCCAGCTCCGAGAGCAGCCCGGCTCCTCCGTCGGTCGAGGCGCTGCCGCCGAGCCCGATGACCAGGGCGGTCGCGCCGGCGTCGAGGGCGGCGACGATGACACGCCCCACTCCGCGCGTGTGCGCGTCGTAGGGCCGCGGCTCGGCCAGGAGCGTCAGACCGCTGGCCGCGGCCAGCTCGACCACCGCCGTGCCGTCGGGCAGCAGCAGCCACGGCGCCTCGACGAGCCGATCGTCGGGGCCGGGGACCATCGTCGTCCGACGCTCGGCACCGGGTACGGCGGCCTCGAACGCATCGAGGGTGCCTTCGCCGCCGTCGGCCAGGGGCGCCTCGACGAGGACGTCGTCGGGGCGAGCGTCGAGCCAGCCGCGGGCTACCGCCGCGGCCACGGTGACCGCACTGGCGGAGCCCTTGAAGGAGTCGGGGGCGACGACGACCCGCAGAGGTGACATGCCGCCAGCTTCGCAGGGCCCGAGCCGCGTGTACACCCGCGGAGATGAAGAAAAGCCCCGGTCAGAAGACCGGGGCTTTTCTCTTTTGTTGCGGGGGCAGGATTTGAACCTACGACCTCTGGGTTATGAGCCCAGCGAGCTACCGAACTGCTCCACCCCGCGGCACAAGAAGAAACACTAGCACGGGATTCGAGGCCCGTCCAATCGGTGCAGCCGGATGGTGATTCGGACCCGCGACTCGCAGCCCGGAGAGCACGAGACCCCCGTCGGCAGGGACGACGGGGGTCTCGTGGATCACTCGGAACGAGTGCTACTGGCCGCTGGCCGCCACCGCGTCCTCGAGGGCCGTCTGCAGGCGAGCGTCAGCCTCGGCCGCCGAGACGAGGTCGTTGTCGGCGTACGCCGCCGCACGATCCTCGAGGGCGGACTGCGCGTCGGCCAGGGCCTGGTCGAGCGCCGCGTTGTCCGTGCCGGAACCGGTGCCCGGGTCGGTCGTGCCGGGGTCCGTCGTGCCGGTGTCTCCACCGTCCGCCTCACCGTCGCCGGCACCGTCGCCCTCCGTCGCCGGATCGGTCGTCGGCACGCCGTTGTCTCCGGCGGTCGCACCCGAATTGCCGCCGAAGAGCTCGTCCAGGGCACCGTCGAGGGTGTCCTCGAAGGCGATCTGGTCGCCGAACGACACGAGGATCCGCTGCAGCACGGGGTACGACGTCTCCGAGGTCGACTTCACGTAGATCGGCTGCACGTACAGCAGGCCTCCGCCGACGGGGAGCGTCAGCAGGTTGCCCCGCACGACGCTCGTGTCGCCCCGCGTGAGCAGCGCCAGCTGATTGGCGACCGCCGTGTCGGTGTTGAAGTTGTTCTGCACCTGGCCGGGGCCGGGCAGGGTGTCCGTCCGCGGCAGCGTCAGCAGCGTCAGCTCGCCGTAGCTGTCGGCGACCTCGCCGGGTGTCGAGCCGGCGTCGGCGTTCGCCGCCAGATAGCCCGTCAGCACGTTCCGCGCGTTCTCACCCGACTGCTGGGGGATGTACGTCGAGTAGATCGAGAACGCCGGGTCCTTGTCGGGCAGCTGCAGCGTCAGGTAGTACGGCGGCTGGAGCGGCGGGGTCGTCGCGGTGCTCGTCGGCTCGTTGGGCGTGACCCACGCGTCGTCGCTCGAGTAGAACGAGTCGGAGTCGGTGACGTGGTACGTGCCGAGGATGGCGCGCTGCACCTTGAACATGTCCTGCGGGTAGCGGACGTGCTGCATGAGATCGACGGACATCTCGGAGAGCGGCGTCAGCGTCGAGGGGAAGATCTTCTGCCACGTCTTGAGCATCGGGTCCTCGGTGTCCCAGGCGTAGAGGTTCACCGAGCCGTCGTAGGCGTCGACGGTCGCCTTGACCGAGTTGCGGATGTAGTTGATCTCGTTCGAGGCGTAGGTCGGACGCTCCGTGTAGGTGTCGGCGATGGCGTCGCTGAGCGCCTGCGGCTTCGAGTAGGGGTAGTTGCGGGTCGTCGTGTAGCCGTCGACGATCCAGACGACCTTGCCGTCGACGACCGCCGGGTACGGCGCGCTGTCGATGGTCAGGTACGGCGCGACCTTCTGGACGCGCTCGGACGGGTCGCGGTCGTAGAGGATCTGCGACTCGTCGTTGACGGCGTCCGACAGGAAGATCTGCTCCGACTGGAACTTGATGGCGTAGATCAGCTTCTTGAACGGGTTGTCGAGCGTGGGCCCGCCGTCGCCCTCGAAGGTGGTCGTCTGGTTCGTGCCGTTGTCGTTGCTGCCCGACGGGTAGTCGAGCTCGATGTCGTTCTCGCCGTTCCCGCCGACGATCGAGTAGGCCGGGGACTCCTGACCGAAGTAGATGCGCGGCTCGTACTCGTCGGCGTCACCCAGCGCACCGGTGACGGGGATGCCCGACTCGAGGAACACGGGCTGACCGTCGGCCGAGCGCTGGTTGCCGTAGGCCGCCACCACGCCGTAGCCGTGGGTGTACACGAAGGTCGTGTTGTAGGGGGTCGCCGAGGCGCCGAGCTGATCCGTGTTGAGCTCGCGGACGGCGATGACGGTGTCCTGGGTGTTGCCGTCGATCGTGTAGCGGTCGACCGAGAGCTGCTCGGGGAAGCTGTAGTACTGGCGGTACTGCTGCAGCTGGGCGAAGGCGTCGGTCACGAGCGCGGGGTCGATGATGCGGATGTTCGCGGTCGTCACGGCGTCGCCGGCCAGCGCACCGGCCTCAGCGTCGGACTGCGCGTCGTACGTCTCTTCTTCGACGTCGGCGACGCCGTAGGCCTCGCGGGTCGCGTCGATGTTGTTCTCGATGAACGGCGCCTCGACCGTCCGCTCGCTGGGCTCGACCTGGAACCGCTGGACGATCCACGGGTAGATGCCGCCGACGATGATGCTCGCGATGATGAGGGCCGCCGTGCCGATGACCGGGAGCCGCCAGCGACCGATGATCGCGGTGACGATGAAGAGCACGGCGACGATCGCCGCGGCCAGCGCGAGGATCTGCTTGCCGGGGATGCCCGCGGCGTCGTCGGCGTACGTGACGCCGGTCAGGAGCTTGTTGGCGCCCTGGGTGAGCGTGGCGTACTGGTCGAGCCACAGGCTGACGCCCTGCAGCAGGAGGTAGACCGCCGCGGTGATCGCGAGCTGGATGCGCGCCACCTTCGAGATGCGAACCTCACGACCCGTGAACCGCAGGGCCCCGTAGAGGTAGCTGGTGGCCACGGCGGCGAGCCCGGAGATGAGGACGACCGCCGAGGCGAAGCCGACCACGCCCTGATAGAAGGGCAGCGAGAAGACGTAGAAGCCGACGTCGAGCCCGAACTTCGGATCCGTCGTGCCGAACGGCGTGCGGTTCAGCCACTGGAGGGCCACCTGCCAGCTGGTGGACGACGCGATGCCTGCGAAGAGGCCGAGGACGATGGGCACGCCCAGCACCACGACCCGGCGGAGCGGCTCGATGACCTGCTGGTAACGGTCGAGCTGCGAGTTGAGCTTGGCGTAGACCGGGCGGAACCGGAAGGCGATGTCGATGCTGACGTAGACCGGGACGGCCATGGCCAGGAATCCGATGAAGAACATCACCGCCGATGCGATCCACTGGGTCGTCAGGACGTTCGCGAACCCGAGCTGCTTGAACCACAGGAAGTCCGTCAGGAGCGACGAGAAGATGAAGAAGGCGATGACCAGGGCGGCGAGGATCGCCACCGTGACCAGGACGGGCAATCGGGGCGAACGTCGTGCGGATCGCGACGATGCAGGTGACGTCAAGGGTGTGCTCCTGGCATAGGGGTACGTGGAGGGGCCATCCTACGGGCCGCACCTGACCGTTCCACCCTGCCCGGGGTACCTATGCCCCGGCTGGACGCCGGCCCTCAGTCGGCGGTGCAGGTGGGCAGAGCCGAGGTGTCCCCGTCGTCCGCGACGGTCTCGAGCGCGGTCACCGCGTCGTCGAGCGTCGTCACGGCGTAGACGTCCAGACCCGCCGGGACGTTGCCCACGACCTCGTCGCAGTTGTCGACGGGGGCGAGGAACACGGCCGCCCCGGCGTCGCGGGCGCCGTACAGCTTCTGCCGGATGCCGCCGATCGGGCCGACCTGACCGGAGGCGGTGATGGTCCCGGTGCCGGCGACCTGCTCGCCGCCGTTGAGCTCGCCCGGCGTCGTCTTGTCGATGATGCCGAGCGCGAACATCATGCCGGCGCTCGGGCCCCCCACCTGATCGAGCTTCAGGGTCACGTCGAAGGGGAAGTCGTAGTCGACGCTGACGCCCACCCCGAGCAGGGCCGTGCGCTGCACCTCCTGGGGGGTCACCTCGGTGGTGAGGGACGACCCGTCGCGCTCGACGACGACGACGGCCGGCTGATCGACGCCGTTCTCGGCGACGAGCCGGCGCAGCGTGTCGACGTCGCCGTCCGTCTCGAGGCTCGTGCCGTTGACGCTCGTCACGACGTCGCCCTCCTCCAGCACGTCCTCGGCCGGGCCCCCGGGCGAGACCTGGCTGATGGTGACGGTGCTCGGCACCGAGTACCCGTCGTGGATCATCGCGGCGGCGATGGCGGACTTCTGCGAGTTCTGCATGTCGACGGTGTTCTGCTCGTCGACCTGCTCGTTCGTGACGCCCGACGGGTAGATGGCCTCGACCGGGACGACGGCCCGGCTCGGGTCGAACCAGGCCGAGACGACCTCGACCCACGACGGACGGACGGACTCGTTGCCCTGGACGCTCACCGTGAGGAGGTCGAGGGTCCCCGCCGTCGGATACGTCTCGGCGCCGGAGACGGTGATGAGCGGCTGCTCCGCCCCCTCGTACTCGGCGCTGCCGAGCGTGTCGAAGACCGGACCGGGCTGCTCGATCAGATAGGGGGACGGCAGGAACGTGAGCACGAGCCCCGAGGCCAACGCGACGCCGAGCAGCGACCAGCCGACCCGGCCGGGTCGACGAGAGGAGAGGGAGGCGCGGGTCGGGGGCGTGAAGAAGGCCACGACGGTCCTTTCGATGTTCGCCACGGGCGGAGCGGGGAGGCTGGGGCGGAGGGCGTTTTCCCGGCTGTTCCCGTGGCCAGCAGTTAGCGTAGTTCGTATGACCGATGATTCGCAGCGCGAGCCGGAAGACGAGTTCCGCGACATGCTGCGCCAGTTCCTGTCCGGCGACTCCGAGATCGACCCCGCGCAGCTGGCCGGTGTGGCCGGGCTGCCCGACGACCCCGCGTTCATCGCACGCCTCATGAGCCAGCTGCAGAACGCCGTGGACAGCAGCGGCGACGGCATCGACTGGAAGGTCGCGACCGAGCAGGCCGTCGCGGCCGGGACGCAGTCCGCCGTGACGACGCCGCCCGCCGAACGGGCCGCCCTCGAGCAGGCCTTCCATGTGGCCGCCCTCTGGCTCGACGACGTCACCTTCGTCTCGGAGCTCACGGTCGCGCCCCGGCTCGTCACCCGCGCCGAGTGGTCGCGCCTCACGATGCCGGTCTGGAGCCAGCTCGCGGAGCCCGTCGCCACGTCCATCGCGGACTCGCTGACGGGCGTCCTGAAGGACCAGGCCCCGGAGGAGATGCAGTCTCTGCTGGCCGGCGCGAGCCAGGTCATGCGCAGCGTCGGCGGGACCCTGTTCGCCATGCAGCTCGGCCAGGTCGTCGGCCAGCTCTCGCGCGAGGTGGTCTCCGGGGGCGACGTCGGCATCCCGCTGCTCGACGAGCAGCAGGCCGCGCTCCTCCCCCAGAACGTCGCCGCATTCGGCGAGGGACTCGACATCGAGCCCGACCAGATCCAGATCTACCTGGCGGTCCGCGAGCTCGCTCACGCGCGTCTCTTCCGCCATGCGCGCTGGCTCAGGCTGCACCTCATCTCGTCGATCCGCGAGTTCGCGCAGGGCATCAGCATCGACACGGAGCGCCTCGAGGCGCTGGCGGTCGACTTCGACCCCTCCAGCCCGGACGAGCTGCGCGACGCCATGGCCAGCGGAGCGCTCATCCCGCCGAAGTCGGACGAGCAGCTCGCGGCCCTCGCCCGCCTCGAGACGACGCTCGCCCTGATCGAGGGATGGGTGGACGTCGTCACCGCGGCGGCGACCGTGCGACTGCCGAAGTCCGGGGCGATCGCCGAGACCGTCCGCCGACGGCGCGCCGCCGGCGGACCCGCGGAGTCGGCCTTCTCGACCCTGGTCGGGCTCGAGCTCCGCCCCCGGCGGCTCCGCGAGGCCGCGGCCCTCTGGGCGACCGTCACGGACGCCGTCGGCGCGGAGGAGCGCGACTCCCTCTGGTCGCACCCCGACATCGTCCCCACGAGCGCCGACATCGACGATCCTCAGGCCCTCGTCGCCCGGCTGACCGCCACCGAGCCCCAGCTCGACGACGTCGATCGTGCGATCGAGGATCTCCTGAACGACACGTCCGACGGACGCCCCCGCGAGGCGGACGACGGATCGGCCGACGAGCCCGGGTCCTCCACCGAGCGCTGACCGGGCGCCCGCGCTCGGGCCCCTGTGGAGAACCGTCGGCGCCTCCCTCACGGCGACGATGATCGTCGGATGCCCCGCCCACTCCGGTTCCTCCCCCACACCACCCTCGTCTGGCGTGACCCGTCGACCGTGCAGATCGGGGTCGAACGGGCCTACGTCGTCCTGCACGAGGTGAGCGCGTTCGACGAGAGATTCGTCTGGGCGGTGGCCGCCGGGCTCGGAGACGGCGGGGTGGGCGCGATCCTGGCGCAGATCGGCGGTGAGCGGGGGTCGGCTGATCGTCTCGTCGCGCGGCTCGAGCCCGCCCTCGATCCTCGACCGACCGAGGGCCCGCCGGCGCTCTCCGTCCTCCTCCACGGCGCCGGCCCGATCGCCGACGACGCCGGGAGGCTCCTCCAGGCCGAGGGCGTCCCCGTCCGCCTCGCCGCCGACCCCCTTCCGGCGAGGCGAGCCGCGGCTCCCGGTGCGCCGGTCCTGGGCCTCCTCGTCGGCGGCCTGGCCCTCGACCCCGTCACCGCGTCCTCGTGGGTCCGAGACGACCTCAGCCACCTCCTCGTCAGGACGGGCGATCGCTCGGTGCGGATCGGCCCCCTCGTCATCCCGGGGCGCACCGCGTGCTCGCGGTGCCTGCATCTGACCGCGGGCGACGTCGACGCCGCATGGCCGGCCATCGCCGGTCAGCTCAGCGGACGACCCGTCGTGATCCCCCGCCCCCTCGTCATCCGAGAATCCGCCACCGTCGCCGTGCGCCGACTCCTCGACGCGGCGAGCGTCATCTCGAGTCGGCGCGACGCCGACCCGGACCACGCAGCGCTGGTCACGCGGATCGATCTCGAGAGCGGGGCCGTCACGCAGGGGCGGAGTCGACCCCATCCCGACTGCGGATGCGCAGCTCTGCCAGGAACCTGCTCGGCTGACGCGCGCCTCCTCGGCCCTGCCCGCTCTGACTCCACGAGAGACGGAGACGTTCTCGAGCGCGGGTGACGCCGACGTACAGCAGACGGCGCTCCTCGTCGACGGCTTCGGGACCCTGGGCGTAGCTGATGGGCACCAGCCCCTCGCTGAGACCGACGAGGTAGACGCTCCGCCACTCGAGGCCCTTGGCCGAGTGCAGGGTCGCCAGGGTGACCGACGGCATGGTCGGCTCGTGCTGACCCGCCTGCCGCGCCATGAGCTCGTCGACGAACTGCCGGAGCGTCGTCTCGGCGGGCGAGGCCTCGGCGAGACCCATCAGGGCGTTCAGGGACTCCCAGCGATCACGGACGGCACCGCGCTGCTCGGGGGCCTCCTGAGTCCAGCCGAGCGACCGGAGGACGTCGCTGACGGTCTTGAAGAGCGGCTCGCCGACGATGCTGATCGCGGCGCCCTTCAACATCATCAGCGCCTCCTTGACCTCGCGCAGCTCGAAGAACCTCGTCGCACCGTGGATGCGGGTCGAGACGCCCACGTCCGCCAGGGCCCGTTCGATCAGCGCGGCCTGCACGTTGACCCGATAGAGCACGGCGATCTCCTCCGGGGCGACGCCCGACCTGATCTCGTCGGCGATGGTCTGCGCCACGCCCCGCGCCTCGGCGGAGTCGCTCGGGTACTCGATGACGGGGGGCACGGGGCCGGTCGTCTCGACGGCGGGATGGAGGTGCAGCGCCCCGGGACGACCGCGCATCAGCTGATTCGCCGTGTCGACGATCTGACGCGACGACCGGTAGTTCTGCTCGAGCCGGACCACCGTCGCGTCGTCGTAACGCGACCCGAAGCCGAGGAGGTAGTCGGCCGACGCCCCGGCGAACGAGTAGATCGTCTGACTCGCGTCTCCGACGACGCAGAGGTCGTTCCGATCGCCGAGCCACAGCTCGAGGAGCTCCTGCTGGAGGGGCGAGACGTCCTGGTACTCGTCGACGACGAAGAAGCGGTACTGCTCGCGGACCTGCTGGGCGACCCGCGCCTCCAGCTGGAGCATGCCGACCGTGGCGAGGAGGACGTCCTCGAAGTCGAGCTGGCGGCGTTCGTCCTTGATGTCCTCGTAGGCGGCGTGCAGATCGACCGCGCGTTCGGGGCTGACGTTCTGCGGCAGCGACCGCTGCGGCAGGGCGGCGGCGTACGACTCGAGCGTCAGCCGCGAGACCTTCCGCCACTCGATCTCGCCGGCCATGTCGCGGAGGGACGCCGTGTCGAGCTTCAGACCGAGGCGCTCGGCCGCATGCGCGATCAGCTTGCCCTTGCCGTCGACCAGCCGCGGCATCTGACCGCCCATGGTCTGCGGCCAGAAGTACGACAGCTGCGAGAGGGCCGACGCATGGAAGGTCCGCGCGGAGACCCCCCCGGCGCCCAGCGCCCTCAGGCGCCCCCGCAGCTCGGCCGCCGCCCGGGACGTGAAGGTGAGCGCCATGACCCTGCTGGGCGCGTAGACGCCGGTGGCGACCCCGTAGGCGATGCGATGGGTGATGGCCCGCGTCTTGCCCGTTCCGGCGCCCGCGAGGAGGCAGACCGGCCCGAGCAGTCGACGTGCCGCCTCGCGCTGCTGCTCGTCGAGCCCGGCGATGAGTTCGGCGGCCTCGGTCACTGGTCGATCTCGCCGCCGAACCAGTCCTCGATGATGGCGCGGGCGATCGAGGTCCGACCGGGGAGGATCACGTCGTCGAGGCTGGCGGCCAGCTCGGCGCGGCTGAACCAGCGGAGCTCGAGGATCTCGGCGCCGTCGGGCTCGAGCACGCCCGGGTCGTCGGCGTCCACCCGGGCGCGGAACCCGAGCATGAGACTGGCGGGGAACGGCCAGGGCTGCGACCCCAGGTAGACCGGGTCGACGACCTTGACCCCGGACTCCTCGAAGATCTCCCGCTGCACCGCCTGCTCGAGCGACTCGCCCGGCTCGACGAAGCCCGCGAGCAGCGAGTAGCGGTTGTTCTCCCAGAGGGCGTTCGAGCCCAGGAGGAGCCGGTCGTCGGCGTCCGTGACGGCGACGATGATCGCGGGGTCGGTCCGCGGGAAGACCTCGTGTCCGTTCTCGGGGTCGCGACGGACCCAGCCGGCCTTGTCGCTCACGAGGGCGCGACCGCTGCGTGGTGAGAATCGGTGGGAGTCGTGCCAGTTGGCGACGGCGACCGCCTCGACGGCGAGGCCGGCGTCGCGAGCGCTGAGGACGCTGCCGAACGCCCGCAGGCCGCCCCAGGCGGACTCGTCGGGCTCGAGGGTCCGGGCCTGCTCGTCGCTCAGGAGAGCGGCCACGAGCGGGGTGCCCACCGGCTCCGCCTCGTCGACGGCCTGCGACAGCCCGAGATAGACGTAGTCGTCGGCCTGCGGGACGGCTCGGGCCGGGAGCAGCGCGAGCCGGTCGGACGAGGCCATGAGCGTGCGCCCGCGCCACAGCGGGAGCACCCGCGTGTCGTCGGAGGCGAGGAGCTCGGAGACGACGTCGGCGCGGTCCCGCGTCAGGTAGTCGCGATCGACCTGGTGACGCGCGAGCGGGAGGCGGTCCGTCAGGGGCGAGGACATGGAACGACCAATCACTACGGTTTGACAGCGTGGCGAACGACGAGGCACCACGCCGAGCGGCCTACCCTGAGGACATGGCCAGATCTCATCTCACTCTAGCCGCGTTGGCCACGGCGGCCGTCGCCGACCTGGACGTCTCCGCGGCCGCGCAGCACGGCTCGTCGACCGACGGCGACTACGACTCCGCCCTGCTCACCGGGCGGCTCGGCGAGCACTGGATCATCCGCGTGCCGCGCACGCAGCGCGCCGAGGCGCGCCAGTCCGCCGACCTCGTGGCCCTGCGCGCCCTCAGCGCCGGCGTCCGCGGGCGTCTGCCCTTCGCGGTGCCCCAGTACCGCGGCCAGGCGCCGCTCGGCCGCACCCGCGGCATCGTCTACGACTTCATCCCCGGCGAGCACCTCCCGGCGTCGCGGGTCACCCCCGACTCGGGTCTCCCCCCGGTCGTCGGACGCGGCGTCGCCGCGATCCACTCGCTGCCCACGAGCTTCGTCACGGACGCGGGCCTGACGAGCCACACGCCGTTCGAGGCGATGCGCTCGACCGCGTCGCTGGTCGACCGGGCCGCATCGACGCGCCTGCTGCCCGCCGCTCTGCTGGAGCGCTGGGAGGCGGCGATCCAGGATCACCTGCTCTGGCAGTTCCAGCCCACGGTCGTCAACGGCTCGCTCGACGCCGGGTCGATCCTCGTCACGGGCTCGGAGGTCACCGGCGTGCTCGGCTGGCACGATCTGCACGTCGGCGACCCGGCCCGCGACCTCGCCTGGCTCCTCGGCACGCCGTCGGCGGTCGACGACGCCTTCGAGGCGTACAACACCGCGCGCGGTTCGAGCGACCATCAGCTGCGGCACCGGGCGACCCTCTATCACGAGCTCGAGCTGGCGAAGTGGCTCCTGCACGGCACGAGCACGAAGAGCACCGAGGTCGTCGACGACGCCGTCGAGCTGATGGGCAGCCTGGTCGACTCGCTCCAGCTCGACCGCAGCGGAGCCATCGGCGCCGGTCAGACGGCTGCGCTCGACATCGACGGCGTCGAGAAGCTGCTCTCGTCCACCGAACGACGCCACAGCTAGCCGCCCGCCCCCTCTTCGACCCGGGTCCAGAGCCCGAGCAGCTCGTCGCGGTCGGCCACGTGCTCCGGCCGGAGCACGTGATCGTCCGCGACGAAGTAGAACGCGGCGTCGATGCCGTCGGCGTCGATGCCCCGATACGAGGCGTAGGCCTCTCGATACAGCGCCAGTTGCAGCTGCTTGAGCTCGAGGTCGTCGGCGTCGGCGGGTGAACGACCCGTCTTCCAGTCGACGACCTCGAAGCGATCGCCCCGAGCGAAGACGGCGTCGATCTTGCAGATGATCGTCCGGCCGCCGAGGGGCAGATGCACCTCGAGCTCGACGTCCACCGGGTCGAGGCCCGCCCACTCCGAACGCTCGAACGTCGCCTGGAGCTCCACCAGCCGGCGCGCGTCGTCCGGGTCGACGACCCCCCTGGTGCCGCCGATCCGCTCGTCGTCCTGATCGGTCTCGGCGGCGAAGGCGTCGAGCATCTCGACGCGCCCGGTCGGACGGTAGCGCGACTCGACCCACTCGTGGAACAGCGTGCCCAGCCTCGTGGCCCGGTACGGCCGCTCGGGGAGGGGACGCCGCAGGGCCGCCGCGACGGCCGCCGGGTCGTCGACGTAGTCCTTGAAGCGGGAGGCGGGGATGCGCTGCGGCAGATCGAGCAGCCCCGCCCGCTCGCGCGCCGCGTCGCGCTCGAGCAGGAGCAGATCGATGTCGGCCGCCCAGAAGAGGGGCGTCTGCGGGGCGGGGGCCTCGCCGCCGTCCTGCCCCGCGCCTCCTGGGTGCTCTCGCCGATCGGCGATCAGACGCGAGACGCGCGCGGCTGCGTGCTCGACCGCACCGCGGCGAGCGCCCAGAGGGTCACCCGGCCACGGGAGCTCGCGAGACTCGTCGGCGAGGGGGTTCGCGTCGTCGTCGGGCCCGTCGGGCACCCGGGAGGGGTCGACGAGACCCGCGTCGACCAGATCGACGAGATACCGGCTCGGACGACGCGGCTTGACGGTCGACGACCAGAACGAGCCCGACAGCAGCAGCTCGTCTTTGGCCCGGGTGAAGGCCACGTAGGCCAGCCGACGCTCCTCGCCCTCGTGACGGGCGACCAGTTCGGCCTTGAACTCGGCCAGGCGCCGGTCGAAGTCCTTCTGGTCGTCGACCCCGCGCCACGCCAGTTCGGGCAGCTCGGCCGCGTCGCCGCGGAACTCGTAGGGCAGCTCGCCGAAGCCGAGCCAGCCGACGCCGGCGCGTGACGTGCCGGGGAACTCGCCGTCGACGAGCCTCGGAACGCCGACGACGTCCCATTCGAGCCCCTTCGAGCCGTGCACGGTCAGCAGCTGCACCGTCCCGCGCTCGCCGGCCTCGGATCGCGGGCCCATGTCGTCCCGACGTTCGGCGGCCGTGAGCCACGAGAGGAAGCCGCCGAGCGACGCGTTCTCGTCCGTGGCGACGTAGCCGGAGAGCTCGTCGTCGAAGGCCTGGAGCCAGGCCCCGCCCGACCCGGCGCCGGTCGCGGCGGCGACCTCGACGTCGAGCAGCATCTCCTGCTGCACCAGGGTGACGAGGTCGACGAGGTCGAGCCCCGTCCGCCCGCGGAGGAACGCCAACTGCGCACCGAGTCGGCGGAGCCTCACGAGACCCTCGGGGCTGAACGCGCCGAGCTGCCGGTGGGTCGGCGGCGCCGTGGTGACGAAGTCGAGCGCGTCGACGATCGAGCCGTGCTCGCCGACGGCGACCGACGCGCGGAAGCCCGCGGCGACCTCGTCGGAGAGCGCCTGCTGCGCGTGGTCGTGCGAGAAGAGCCACGACGAGACGCCGCGGAGGGCCGCGACGTCGTGCACACCCACCCGCCAGCGCGCGCCGACCATCAACCGGATCAGCTCGGACCCCGCGGACGGGTCGTGCAGCACCCGGAGGCACGCCACGAGATCGACGACCTCGGGCCGCTGGAGCAGACCCCCGACCCCGAGCACGTGGTACGGGACCCCTCGCGCAGCGAGCGCCTCGACGAAGACCGGCATCGTCTTCTTGGATCGGAAGAGCAGAGCCGCCGTGCGCTGCGCCGGTCGGCCGTCGACGAGCACCGGCACGGACAGCCGGTCGGCGAACCAGTCGGCCACGCGCGCGGCCTCGTCGGGCAGGGTCTGGTCGTAGGCGACCTCGACGTGACCGGGCGGCGCCGCGGGTCGTGGTCGGAGGACCCCCACCACCTCGTCGCCGGTCGCCGTCAGGTCGGCCACCACGCGGTTGGCGGCATCGAGCACGGTCGACGCGTTCCGCCAGCTGGTCGACAGGCTGAACCGGCTGCCGGCCGGTGCCTCGAAGTCGACGGGGAA